>Ga0209489_100198_pt1 | contig 97409 bp, 50 predicted proteins | sample SiratrowhiteBW_FD_187527 | JGI IMG/M metagenome (GOLD analysis project Ga0209489, IMG submission 187527) | Root nodule microbial communities of legume samples collected from California, USA - Siratro white BW (SPAdes) (version 2) | ecosystem: Host-associated > Plants > Roots > Nodule | place...
ATATATATATATATATATATATATATATATATATATATATATCACTTATCTATCACTTATCTAACAATAATTTGCTGTTATAGTTGGCCGTGGACAGGGTTTCTGATGAAACAATGGTCCAGTATGAAGTATGAACTATGCAGGATTCTCTCATAAATTGTTATTATATATATATAACAGATGACTCCATTATATCATTTGGCTGTGCATGTATGCTGATTACATAAAGCATATATGCAAGACAAACGAAGATTTTACTCAAGGATTACTCAATAGATGATAACATTTAATGTACAAAAAAAATGATGCGTCCTTCATTAGTTATTCTGCAGTAAAACTTGTATGTTTTGAAAGTCTGTGTGCTAAACTTTACCACCTATACTTGTGTGTGTACACACACAGACACACTAGGTTTTACTAACCCCACTTGTGATAATATTTCACTTCATTTGATGAGTTAACTATCACTTATGAGTTTGTAGCAGTTGTTTGTGATCTAATGGTTATTGGATTGGGTGAGATATAAGATAATTTAATACTTGGTCTTTCTACTTTATCTAATTTTGTCCAATGTTAAATTTTATTCCTGAACTACTATACAGGTCATAAAATTTATTCCCAAGAAATGCTAAAGCACAGTAAAATTATTATGACATCTTCTGTATTTATATGTACATACAGAAAGTCTGTCTGGGGCTAGCTAGCAAAATACAAATTAAGCTAGAGGTTCACAGACCCTCATTAATTAATTGATCCTAAAAAACTGAAGCATTTTTTTTTTTTCATTTTTAGGTTAAAATAGTGATTTCAAGATGAATAATTAATTTTAAACAAAGGAAATATAATTAGAAAGGGTAAAAAGGGTGATAAAATATATTATATATATAGAAATGTTGAATAGGCTTTTTTCTAAATTTCATTATCTGTCACGTCATTTTCATGTCTCTAATAATTCAGAAGGCTCTTATCTGATGAATTGCCAGTTTGTACCAGAGCTGAAGGGTACCTGCTCTTTGACAACATAGACTCGTAATACGACACACTTGGTTTTTATTGTGAGATACCCCTATTGGCCGTGTTTGTAAGTTGGTGGCTAAACTTTTCTCAGCACTTAAGATCCATCTGGTGTATTCAAAATAATTAACATTAACTGGATTGATTATTTAACTAATTAATCAGAAGGGGTGATTAATTTTTAGAAGAATTTGCCTATGTGGGATTTGTGTGGATGAAAGTGAAAGAGTGAGAAAAGGGGTAAAAAAGAGAATGTATATATATATGGGTAGCATGGATTAGGCATAAGTCATTAGCAAGAAAAAAAAAATTTGGTGATGAGTGATGAGAGGGAAAACTGGGATGAGTATGTTGTGTTGTGTTGAGGTGCAAGATGAGTGTGGGTGGGAAAGGGTTGATGGAAAGGACAGCACTAGTTGTGTTGTGTGTGTATTATATATATTTGTAAAAGTTACCTCTTGCCAATGCCGACTCAATGCGCATTTCAAGGCTTTTCAACCCTTCTTGTCCTAAACCACTTAAATGTTCATGCCTTACTTAATAGTATCATAAGTAGTTAGTAAGTTTTTTAATAATATGAAATACAATTATTTTGTAAATAGCATTAGTTATATATACATATATATATAAATGACATCATACATTATTCATGATGTGGTACGTTCTAACATTCATAATCAAAGGGTGAAGAATTTTTGTTCTCAAATTTTGAAACGCTTCAAAACTTAAAATTAGAAAAACAGTATTTTACTAACTAATTTCACAATGCTAAGATGAGTAAAGGTATGAAATGTTGCAGGAATGAGTGTGATTAATTTATTTATAGCATAGAACACTAATAGATGTAATTAATGATTAATGAAAAGATTGTATAATAATGAATGAAGATCTAGTAACAGGTTAAAAGGAACATCTTTAGGAAGACCTTGGTTTGAAAAGAACTATTCTAGATATTTATGTCTTCACTTGATTATTCATTATTCATTATATACAGTTGGCTGACTATTTAGGCATTGAAATATAAATTTTCAATATTATATTTTTTTATCGGCCAATTTAATTTTACATAAATCTCATTGTCATTTTTCTAAGGTGGTTCTTTATTTTTTCAAAAATTTAATATTATATTTTAATTATATATATATATATATATATATATATATATATATATATATATATATATATATATATATATATTTTGTGTGTATGTATTGATATTTACAGTAATATTTAACAAAATATTCATATATTTTATTGTATTTACATGTTAACATATTGATATTAGTTTAACAAAATAACTAAAAATATGTTTAAAGAAGAGCACAAAATGATACCTCCATTTTAAAACTATATGCATATTTAGGCTTTTAAGAAGACTTTGTTGTTTTAAAAATTTTTAATACATAATTATACTTATTTTTCATTTATAAAGTTGAAAATATAATTATACTTTTATTCGTTTTCAACTTTCTTTTTACATTTTGTAATTGATTTATGTATATGTTTTTATGCTGTAAATCAACTCTCATTATATTCTTCTTAAAAACTTATTACACTTTTTCTATGCAAAAACTTTAAAACATACCAGAAACAAAGAATACAGTAAAATATGAAAATAAACTTTTCCAAACAATATAGATTTTTTTCTAAAATATTAAATAAGGATAATTTAGTTTACAATATACACTTAAATGTTTTTAAATTTTGCTATGAAACCTTAAACATAAAAAATCCAAACAGGAGTGATTGTATTAAAATAAAAATACTATAATTAAGTCTAAAGTCTTAAGAATAACTTTATTTAAGTTATTATTATCAGAAAGATTAATGATAACTGTACTGCATCATAAGTAGGGATTAATTGATGATTATGTATAATGTAAGGGTAAAAGGCCTGTAATTGTTGACTATAAAGATTTAATATTATATTACTAATACTTGTTTCTCATCAAAAGACTTATACATAGACTAATTAAATTATTAGTATAATATTAAAAAAAATCTTAGAAACACAATACTAATTTTTACATACTACAAAATAATAATTTAATCCAACATATATTTTCGTCAAAATAAATTTTTGGTCATTTTTATTACAAAAATTAATTATATTTTTATCTACAAACTTTAATTTTGAAATGAATATTTTAAAAATATTTGAGTAATAGAAGAAGTTTTATGTGGATATAAAAAAAATTATACACTCTCTAGCTGCAGCTAAACAAATTAAACATTCATACCTTTGTCCTTTATGAAAATAGTGGTCTCATGCTTTTTTGTGTTTAAGATCTGAGACAGTCTATTAAAATTGGTCTAATATTTGATAACACATTTTAGGCTAAAAGACACTGCTCTTAAAATAATCGTTACAGTGTCAGTGTGAGATATTTTGTGTTTGTGTTTGAATTGTACATGTTGAGTTAGGATTTAGGATTGAACATCCATCAGACATGGACTTAATTTGATTAACTTAACTAAAATTGAAATTCATTATTATAATATTTATATTCCATCATTTGATTCATTGAATTAGGCAGCAGTGGTCACACCTGCACTTTTTCCCTGATTTCTTGATTGAACAAGTTACAAATTGAGTTATATATATATATATTATTTTAGAGAGATAATGATTACTGCAAAACAATAACATAAAATTTAATAATTATTATACTTATTCAAGATATTATTAGTATTTACAAAAATCAAAGAATTCATTAAATGTGAATTTGAATATGCCTATAGAGTTTTGGGACCTGTACTATATTAATTAAAATAGTTTTATAGTTGTGGCAAAATAAATTAACTATGTGAATAGGGACATTTAGACAAGTTCCCCATCCCAAGAATATATGTGGTAAATTCGAGTTCGATATGCTCCCATATAAGTCTAACACAAAGTACTAGTTCACATTTTTTTACCCACAACTGTTATAAAGGACCATGAAAGCGATTGATAAATAACTTAGCACTTTGATGACCAACAAGGATCACTGATAGTGACATGGCATCCAACTTAATATCAGTATATGTTTGGAAAGATGATATATGAGTATGTACAAAATACATTTTACCTTTTATAAAATTATCATTTGATTGCTTATAGACTCCTAATAGAAGATTTTGGGTAACCTTTTTCCTACTGTTGTGCGCTGTAATAAGAAAAAATGAGACTTTTTTTTATGGACAAAATTTCATTCAGTTATCAGTTACATTTTTTAAAATTTAATTAAATTATAAGTACTTTTCATTGAATAATTTTTAACTAATCTTTATTAAAAATTTTATTTTATAAAGTGTTTAATTTTTTTATATTTTTAAATTAGATTAATAAATTTATATTTCTTGTGTTTAAATTACAAGATCAAACACTTAGATCAATTTGATAAAAACCCGATTAAAAATAAATATTTTAAATAATCAATATAATAAAAAAATTGAATAAAAAATTACTTAAAATATTTAACATTTTCAAATTTATAAGAACTTAAAATTTAGTTGCATTATTTTTTATTTTTCACTTAAAAATTTGTTATCAATAAATAATGCAAAATAATAATCAATTCAAATTAGTTAGGCGTTAAAATAAAACTAAAAAACTTAATTAAAAATATAGAAATTTTGAACACATAATAAAATAGATTTTTTAATATAAAATTAATTAAAAATATCTAAATTTATAATAAACTTAAAATATAATCAAGCCTAATAAACATATAATTTTTAATTTTATACAATTTTAGTTATATATTTAATTTGTCGATTTTTATAAAATTAAACAACTTATAATATACTATTATGTGATTTCATTATTAAAAATAAATGTTACATATACAAATTAGTTATATAAGAATTAACAGCAAATTTTAAGATCTCTTAGCCTAATATGTGAATATTTTTTTGTTCATAATTAAATTATATATTTGTTGTGATTGTTTCCTATTGTTATAGTTATATGTATATTTAATTTATTGAACCCTCACTAAAATTGTTAATATATATATATATATATATATAATAAATTAGTCTATTAATAACATTTTAAATATCAACAACAGTTTTAAGAATTTACAAAAATTTATTTTAACTTATAATTCATATTAAATATATTCACTAAAAACTAAGTCATTAATACTTAATAACTTTCTATATAGATCAACCTTTTATAATTAAATTTTTCATTCAAATATTTAATAATTCATAATAATGTAAATATTTTCTTAATAATAAAAATAAAGAGAGTGAATTATAAACTGAAAACTCAAATTACATAAAATCTGAATCAAAAGATTGTTCAACCTTTAATTTTGTAATTCTGATTGCTAACTGTCAACATTAATTACAAAGAGTAATTGCTAATACTTTTGTTTGTACATATTCCCTTGATGTTGTTGGAATCCATGATATAATCTAAATTAATCTGAAATTGTGTTTGTTTTAATGTATTGAAAATTATTTTCATGATTGCTAATTAAGTCTGGTGAAAAATATCAGTATTAATAAAGTTTATAAAACTCTGTCTCAAATAAATTTCATATCTATCTATAAAAGAATACTTTTCCATAACTAGTATATATTCCAATTTCATTGTTTTAGAATTTTTCTCTTACTTTTATTTTTTAATACTAATAATGACCTTACCTTTATTTTTTTAATACTAATAAAATAATTTATTAAACCAAAGTACTAAATTAAAGCAAAATGTTAGAAAATGAAGAAAGATTCCATAGGATGAAAATCATCATCAAAATAAGCAACTTTGGTGTCAAGAGAAAGGTGAACATGTGATGTGTAAGATCCATATTATAGAATTTTGGATTTGAAGAATACAAATTCATAACAGTATGCAAGATTTACTCCTCCACCCCTTGGATTCAATTAGCGCCAAAATGTATCTCCGTCACTACAGTGAAGGTACCGTTACCTTTCTACAATCCAACGGACAAAAGTCTCTTCTAGCTTCCCCAGAAAATCTCTATCGTCCAATCAAACCTTCCAACTTATTCAATTCAATTTTCAAAATCGAGAGAGAGAGAAAGAGCTGGCACTAACAGAGTCTTCCTCAGAACACCCTTTTTCCCGCAACACCACCACGATAATTTCCGTTTAGTTTCATCAAATTCCGAAACTCTTCCTCTCTTAAATGATAAATGCGTTTCAGTCCTTTCGCACGTTTCGGGAACGCAACTCGAAACGGATAGTCGCTTAGGATAACACCGTTACCAACTGTGTTGTTTGACGAGATTACTTTCTGATCTCTGTTCAGAAAAGATGGAACCGAACGAAAAGACGTGCACGTCGGATTCAGCTCCGCGGAAATTGGCCAGGCAATTGGATCTCACCGTCGTTTACGAAGGTCCTCCGCACCTGAAACTGCCTTCAACGCCGCCGCATTCGCTTCTGCCACCCCCATCGCATTCTCCGTTGCAGTTGCAGTTAAATTTGCAGTCACCGGTGCAACGCCCGTGGTTATATTCAGAGCCACAGGAGCAACAGCCCTGGCTACATTCACCGGGACCGAAGCTAGTTTCGCCGGTTCGTCGATTTCCGCAGCCGGTACAGAAACTTGCGGTTAAGGTGTTGCCAGTGGTGTAAGTATACTTAAGGCTCAAAAGAAAGGAAATAGAAAACGATGTCGTTTTTAATTCGATTAGCCCTTTATCAATGATAAGGAATGCCCGGATCGTGCTAAAGTGTACCGATATGCCTTATGCCTTAAGAGTGTTGAATTGGATACATGTTTTGAATTTTAGAACTGTAAAGACTGTTCTTGGCTGACATAATTTAATCATTCTTGAAAATTTTAAGTTTCATAATTAATTCGGTCCTTATTTTTGAATAATCTTTATGTTGTATATACAAAGAAACTACTCACTTTAGTTTCCTAATACATTCCTTTTAGTCTATTTTTGTTTCTTACTGTGCGAAATTGTTCTGACTAAAATGGATTAAAAAATGCACAAGTAAAGAGTAACATGAGTTAAAAAACCGTATCTCTTGGGAACTAAGAGTACTAAAATGAGTTCTTTCCAGGTATAAAGACCAAAACTTCGGAGTTGTAATTAAACCGGAAAGTTATAAAGGTGAGATGGCTATATAAGTACTGGAGTAGAGTGTTTATGGGAAAAAATGTAAATAGCAATCGATTTTTTAGGGACTGGAAGCCTTGAATTCCTTTTTGCAATTGATAAATCATTTCAATAATTATAAATATTTGTATCCGAATGCAATGTTGGCTCATTGTTATCATTTTGAGATTATAGTAATCTGAATTGTGGGTTAAAAAAAAAAAAAAAGGGAAAGACGTATGCATTTTGGGAAAAGAAGTATCTTAAATTTGCTGCTAAACTTAAAGTTACTCGATAGAGCTAAATTAGTTGAAAGGAAAAAAACTCTAAATATTTCATCAGTCCATATATAAGGGTTAGAAATACTGTTTCATCTCTTTTACTCACTATTAAGTTTTGTCTTACAGTAAGAACTTTTGTACTAATTTGAATTTTGTTATGTTTGGGGACTTTTTTGTTTTGTTTCAGGAAGCCAGAGTCTCCTAGATCACAACGACGATTTAATGTGGAATTAAAGGACACGACTCCAAAGAAACAGAAACGATGTAACTGCAAAAATTCTAGATGCCTCAAATTGTAAGTCCTTTAGCCTATCAAGAATACTTTATTCATGACCATGCTATATCTAAACAGTCTTGCACGTTTTTTTTTTTCCTGCTCTCCCTCTCTTTAACTGGAAAAACCTAATTTGGCAAATGCTAGGTACTGTGAGTGCTTTGCAGCTGGGATCTATTGTGATGGCTGCAACTGTGTAAATTGTCATAATAATGTGGATAATGAGGCCGCCAGACAGGAGGCAGTTGGAATAACATTGGAACGAAACCCAAATGCTTTCAGACCAAAAATTGCTAGCAGTCCACAAGAACAACGAAATTCCAAGGTTTAAAATTCCTCAAACTCCCTCAAAATTCAATTCCTAGGTTTTGTTATGGTACTTAATGCTCTAGGTTTAGGTGATATTTTAATTGACATGTGGTGCATTTTAATGTATTGTAAATAAACACAGGAAAGTGAAGCTCAAGTTATAGGAAAGCACAATAAAGGATGTCACTGCAAGAAATCTGGTTGCCTTAAGAAGTATTGTGAGTGCTTCCAAGCCAATATCCTCTGCTCTGAAAATTGTAAATGCATGGACTGCAAGAATTTTGAAGGAAGTACTGAAAGAAGAGCAATTCTTCACAGAGAGTATAATCTAGTTCACATCAAACAGGGAACTAATGCCGCTGTAACCGAAGTCATTGGATCACCTGGCCATATAAACCTTGTAACACCCAAGAGGAGAAAAATTCAGGAAATGTTTTCTGGAAAGTCAACCGCGGATCAAACTGTTAACACGACTGCCCAATACCTACAGGTGCTTTCTTCTTTGCCTTTTTGAGTCTTGACAGGATTGGAAAATGAAAATAATAAAAATCCAAAAATGCAGTAATTATAGCATCAAATCAACAATTCAATCCTTGTTTTATCCCTTGGAACCCTTGATTTCCTTATCGTTTACCTGTTGGTTTAGTGATCAATTTCCTCCATCCTTGGACATCCAAACTTAATGTAATGCCTTTTTACATTATTTTGAATTTTAATCAGGCAATTGATCGTATGGCTTCATCATCTTCATCTCTGTCAGATTCCTTTGTTCCTACAAGAATTTCAGGGTCTTCAAGGTCTGTAAACCGGTACACTACTTTTCTAATCATTATTTGATGAATTTTTGTATGTGTTACGTATAATTGTCACAACTAACAATTTATTCATGCTGAAGTTCGGTATTGGCAGATGTCCTCCAGTCACAAAATGTGAAGAATCTCTGTTCACTTTTTGTTATTCTCTCACGAGTAGCTGCAAAGACAAATGCAGGTTTTGAGCAACACTTGGATGCATACTTCATTTATCATTTAGAATAATTTGGTTTTTTCTAATGAGTGGTGAATTATTTTATATTCCGTAGATTTAAATATGTACTTATAATTAAGGAATACCTCAGGGAGAAGTGTGTTATATGTCATGATATATTTTATTGGGGACTACGGGAAATAGTAAGCAATTGGGAAAGCATTATAATACCAGGATAATAGTTAACTGATGCATATCTAAAGTAAAGATTTTTAATTAAGTTTGAATATTTGATGCTCAAAGCTTTGAATTTGCGATGTTTGAAGGAAAATTGTTGTCGTTTAATAAAATTAATGAGGTTATTTTTAATTTTTTAATGAAACTGGTGTCATAGCAATAATATGAGTAAGGAAGGGGGTACTGGTGACAACCTTTGGAGGACCTTTCATACACAGAATACTGTCAGCAAATTTTCATTCTTTGAATTGGTTAGGTTAGGGTGATCATGAACACCACTAATGTGCCTGAAGTCTTTCATTTTTTTGCCATAAACGTACATGGCCACTAGTGTCATTATGCAGTTGCATATCTTCGGATATATAGGTTTCAGAGTCAAGGTTATATATGTACTGCTCACATTGTGACTATACTTGTCTTTCTGTGCTGCTCTATAGCTTCCACTCTTTCCATATTTTCCTGACATTTTATGTGAACAAAGTTTGCATTTTAAATGTTTCCCAACTTTTCAGAAACGAGAGGGAAAATAGATCGACAAACAAAAGCTGGGAACTTTAAAGCTTCCGTTGCTTCATCAGCTAAATCGCTACAAGAAACTAAAGATGTCCGCCGGCCGGTTTGTGATGATCACGTGAATAATGCCGTGGGAGATGCAGTTGATATTGCCAATTATAATAGGCCATTGTCACCAGAAACACTGGCATTGATGTGTGATGAACAGGACAATATGTTTTTTGGAAATACTCCTGCCGATGGAGCGGCACATAAAAACACGATTCAAAAGTCATTAATTTCTGATGGAAGCACTGGTGCTTACGCAGAGCAGGAAAGGCTCATAATGACAAAGCTCTTGGATGTTCTTCGTGAACTCGTTACTCTTGGCAGCATAAAAGGTTAGGCTTTAGTGTTATGGTGTTCTAGTCTTCACTAATACAATTTTGTTTGGCAGAAATTATCTGGATTTTTCAGTTAAAATTTACTGTAATATTCTATAAATAGTCATTGGGGAAAGTCCTATTTGAATGACATAACTAATTTACTTATGTGTTGTGACAGGAATACTAACTCAGCTGACCATGTAGTATATCCATACCTACTTGATGGTGCATCTGTACTTTGTAGCAATTTGTCTTGCTCAGCTTACTTATATATAAACAACTTCCATCATCGTAATCATAAAATTAAGAGTGTCAGGCTATAACAGAAAAATGAGAAGACATATTCACCCATAGCAGACTCACCTTGTTGCCATGCTTAAGCTTATTATGTAAAGCAAGAGGCAATTCCACGAAGTTTTTTTTTTTTTAAGAATTTAACTAAAGCTAAATTAACTAATATTAGTTATCTTTACGTTGTAGAAACAACGTGCTATTATTCATCGATCAAGAAAGGAGAGAAGGAACAAGCAGATCACGGCAATATCGGGGCTGAAACTGACGTAGGTAGTGAGAAGAGAAATAATAGCAATTGCATTGCATATTACCCCACCCCATTGGTTACTAAAATATTCCAAACATTTATGCCATAAGTAATGGACATGGTAATAAATGATTTTTCGTTGATCGGATTGATGATGACAAATGTTGCTAGTGTCAGTGCACCAGCCCAGGAATTTCTGGCACTGATGTGCACTTTACAAAGCCTGTTCCCTGCTGTAAATTATAGATTCTGTAGAATTACAAGATATAATTGCAACCACACTTCTTTGCTGCGCTGACATCTCAACACAATTTAGCATTGCCCTGGAACATTGGTTAATTTTGATCTTTACGATATCAACAGAAGCGTTGTTGTGTTCATAATGACGTATTGAATGATACCGTAGTATACAAGTGAAATCCATTTCTGGTTTTCGTTGGAGTAAGACAGCTGTTGTGTGTACCTGTAGTTAAGGGTTATAGAATATTATTTATATTTGGGTAAATAGTTGAATGAGTTCGGGTACACTTTTGAGGATTTTGTAAGGTCAGAATATAGAATATAATAAGTAAATTTTTAGGATAAAATTAAATTTAAAGATGATATTAGATTTTGTTGTTTATGTTATTTTGGTTATTTTACGAAGCTTGTTATCGGTTCATTCGCAAATTTGGGTCACGCATTCTCAATGTTTAGTAGTGTTTCTAACTTGGATATATCTAAAATAGCTTATACAAGTGAAAGTCAATTTTTATCAACATTGAGTTAGTTTCTACCAAGTCAATATCAGTTAAAAATAAAATAGCAAGTGACATTTTAAAACATCGAAACTTATTTATATATTGGAAAAAATAACAGTATTAAAACTCTTTTAATTTCTTAGAATATGACATTTTAAGTAATATACCAGTCACATTTCTAATGTTTTTATTTGAATCTGTTGAACATAGTTTCTTAGTTTTGGGATATGAATGTTTTAATGTAGACAAAGTCAAAGACAAAAACTTAGGAAACTGTGTAAGACACTTGGTTTTTATTTTTTATTTGTTACATAAGGATTAACAATTAGAAGGAATTAAAATTGGAAAGCCTATTAATTATTATTTTATAAATCCAAGCCTTAAATAACTTTTTAAAATAAAATATTTTTATAGAAAATCCAGTTTCAATCAGTTGAATTAAATAATATGGAAGACTATTTTAGATAATAAATTATAAGTTTGTGGATAAAAGCTTCAGACAATTAATTATCTTCTAGATAATGGATTATCTATTGAGTTCTTTTTATCAGGATAGATAATAGTTTATTATTAATGAAAATTACATCAATAATTATTTTTTGGGATAATTGATTACTGATTATGATGTGAAAAATTGAACTGATTTGATTCTACAACTGGAAGTAATACACTTTTTATCAACCAATTCCATAAAGTACTTTTTATATTAATGATTGTAGTTAAAATTTAACATTCTTATTTAAATCAAATTTGAGAATGTACTTTTCAAATTCAAATAAATTGGACTTCAAATAATCAACGGACTTTATCTTTGAAAACTAAACAAAAAATTCTTTCTAACCATAATAATAAGAGAATAAAAGAGAAAGAATTTAGATTAAATAGTAGAGTTTATCGAGATACTTAGTATTAAGTGTAATTGGAGTTTCAAGTTATGCTTATCCTTTGATTTAGGGTTTGGTGTGCTTATGAATCTCGAGACTCTAAAATAGGTGTCTTCACTAAAATAGTGATTTCGATTAAATGCTCTTGAGAAATGATTCAGATACAAGGATATCAAAGAAAAAACTATGAAAATAAAAAAGAGTATTTTAAAGGAAGCAGTTACAGAAGTTGCAAAAAGACAAGGAACGTATGGATAATACTTAAAAGCAAAAATTAGTGCGCCAAGAGGAAGTTCATTTATTATTTTCAGAAACTATTAACTGTTACATTGTAACTCTAGAAATATAAATAAGGTTACTTCTATTAATGTATATCTCTTTAACTTTCTCTTTTAAATTTATTTTCCTTAAATGAGTGAGTATATATAAATACACGGATCCTTTGTACACAAACTCTCCTCGAACGAGGGAAAGAGGTATTATCAACATTCGTAGCACCTTTTCATTTTTGTTTTTAAATTCTGATTCATTTGTTGGTTCAATCGCATGAGAACCTTATTATAGATCATGATATTGGAGTGGAATCCAAAAGCAGAATAGAGAAGCTTGAAGAGTTGCTCGAGGAGGAGAACTTCTACTTGAATATAGAGGTAGGTAACTGATTCATTAATTCGATTGTATATTCTCGTGAATTTTGAATCGGTAGTTTTTTTATTCCGATCTGATTCGTTAATTAATTTGTTGATTTTGAATTGTGGAAAGGAGACCAAGGACGGTTGCCGGAATTGATTTTGAAGTTGAAGGAAAGCGATAAGCGGAGAAAAAGGCCCGCGGTTGTTCTTCTTCACAGTTCGTACAGTAACAAAGACAGAAGTGGTGCGTCCATTGCTTAAGGTTGCTTGCTGCTACTACTGCTACGTGTTCTCTGCTACGCTCAATCGGTTATTTTTCACTTGCATTTGTTTGTTCTGTTATGCTGTGTGATAATTTTATTTGATTGGATTATCGTAACGGATTTTCTTAGGCGTATGCGTGGCGAACCTGCTGCCAACATAATATTATCTCAGAAAACAAAAAGTTCAAATAAGAGAAAAAATTTCCATTAATGATGATTAGTTAATTTTCTTAAGAAAATTAATTATCAACCAAGTCGGATAAATAAAATATAAAAAAATTGAGTTATATTTCAATTCCTCATCTATTTTATTTCAAACCACGTAATTTAATTTATTGGAAAAGTAGTGAAGGAGAGAGTAGACGAATAGAAGAGAAACTGGGAACGAGAGAAAAAAAAATGACTTCTGCACTTTTTAATTTTCTCATAGTCGATATTTTTACGTATTTCTAAAATACTTTTCAAAAAAAAAATACATAAAACAATCAGATTCTGCTGTAAAAAAACAGTAAGATTCTATTTCCCTTTTTCCTTCTTCTTTTAAATGAAACTCCTAGGAGCGTTTCTCTTTTTCTTAAATATTCCTCCTATTCTTTTCTATCTATTCGCTGCTTTCTATTTTTATCAATCTAATTTATCAGTAATATGTAACTCAAACTTGTTTTTTGGATTGCAGTTCAGTTTTTATTTTTTAACCATGCTGCCCCAATAGTTTACTCGTTTTCACATTCAAAGTGATGGTAACAAAGTAAATTAAATGAATTTTAAGTTTCAGGGGTGGAGCCACTTTCATATTTAAGGAGTCATGGCTACACCAGAATTTTTAATCCTCTTCATCTTATTCTAGTTGAAAGACATGGATGTGTCTGTTTATCAATATTATTTATTTTTTAGATATAGTGAAAGGATAAGGAGAATAAAGAACATGAGTGGTTTAAACATAAAGAAAGGTTAAACAAAAAAAAGTGAAAGTGCAGGATTAAAGTTATAGCAAGGAAACAGAGAGGAAACCAAGGAACAATTTATGGAGATATACAAATTAAATATACTATTAAAGTGTATTTTAGTAATAGAAAATTGTAAACCAAAATTTTCTGGAACTTAATGTTACAAGAGAAACAATACAGCAGTTGTGCCTGATTGCTCAACATTTTTTTGTCATAAAAAATAATAAGTGAGATGGATATATAACTTTATTGATTGAACAGTTATTTTGGTTTATATTTTGTGATTAAATTTCCTTTTTATTAAACGTACAACTTCTTTTAAAAAACAAACCTAATCACTTGTTTCAGCTTTTTCAAATAAATTATATAAAAAAACGCAAAAATGCATCGTCTGTTTTGAATAGTTTCTAACATAATCAACTATTTTGTTTTTAATACCTTTATGATTCTAAACAAACATATATAGTAACTTATGATATTTTAGAAACTCTAAAATAATTACTTAACTATTTTATATTAGGATTACTTCTCTTTTAATCTATGATTGACCTTAGGGGCTGATTTCTAGTATAATTAAAGGGTAAGCCATTTTCATAGAAAAGGTAAATAAGTATTAATGGTAAGCTTATTATTATTATTATTATTATTATTATATATGTGTGTCAATTATTTCTTTTACAAGAAAAAGAACAATACCGTAAAAATAGAAACATACAGGAGGAGAAATTATATATATATATATATATATATATATATATATATATATATATATATATATATATATATATTAAAGTATTATCAAAATTATGAATTTATAAAGGTATTATCCATTATATAAAAGTTTAAAATGATAAAAGATAGTCTTTTTATTTAATGCTATTTCATATATTTATTATCAACATAGAATTTGGTATGTAAATTCATTCAAATATAATTTCTTTTAATGAATTCCAAACATAAATTGATTACTAATCAAATCAATCTCTAGGACAAAAAGAAATCAAATCAAACTCGTATTTAGTGGTGCTGAACTAATTTGCCATGAAGAATGAATGTATGTTAAGCTTGAGGAGAAGAAATTTGTCTTCGAAGTTTATTGTTAATATATTCTGTTATTGTCCTCATAAAAAGAAGAAATAGATTTTTTGGCTTACATATCATTCCAAAAGTGAAAAAAATACACTGGCACTTATTTATCCAAACTGATGAGACGATGTCATTCATGTATGACTTGGTAACTTATTATTTATCATGCAGCTTTACAATATATATATATAGTAAAGACGGAGTCACTTTACCCTCCAAATGATTTTTTTGAACAGTATTACTGCAGTTTAAACATATGATTAGTTTTGTTTAGAAATTATTATTCCTTTATCTGGCAGGTCTGGGACTTGATTAAATTGGCAGATTATCTAACACGGAGAGGAAGGATATATATCCTTCTAGGATACATGGAGGTAGGCTGAGAGATGCTGATAAGAGTATGTATAATGGCATGTTTGATGTGACTCATCTCTTTATAATTCTTTGACAGGAATGCTTGCTTGGTTTGCTGCATTTGCCGATACTCACTATGCTGTGGTTGTTAGTATAAAGCCTCTTTTTGAGCGTAAGATAACGTCAAATGAGTTTTTGAGTTTTATTATGTTTTACCTTTGTTTTCTCTTATATATTGTGTTGTGACTGCTCCTTTGATTTATATAGGAATTATTATTCTCATAAATCCAGTAATCTTGTGGGAACCAGTTTATACTTGTGGAGCATGGAGTATGATTTCATATTCAAAATCAAATAAATAGCCTAAGGATTAAATTATTACATGTGGAGTTCGAACGGTGTTTGAGTGAGACCTAGAAGGAATGTACCCAATAGGGGTACTATTCATTCAAGCATGCTAACAGTGGACAACTGAATGTATATATATATATATATTCGCCTATTGACAGAGAAGTGGTGGAGAGGTCAGCCAAGTATTTATGAATCCAACTATTTCGCCTGAACTGCTATATGCTTTGATTTATTGTTTTTAACGTGATTGAGAATGGTTTAGTATGCAAAATTATTAGTTATTCACCCACTGGATACAATATCTATCTGGAACTTTGTTCTTGTTATGATAGTGTTGGCAGTTAATACTACATATTATAATATCAAAATTTTATATTTTTTATCAGGTGAGGGACAGAATTGCTCCTGGTTTACCTTAAAAATTTGGTTCACTTTATTCAATTCCAACCATCGTACCCTGTCCTTTGCTTATTCTCAATGGTAGACCCTATTGTATGTGCTGTACACTGAACATTTTCAAATTGAATCTGGCTCTATACCTTAACAATTTCGTCATTGTCTTTCTTATCTCAGTGTTCCTCTTTTCCTTAACCAAAAAACTAAAAAAAAATGCCCTTACTACCTTCAGTGTCATAGAATTGCAAAAACTCACCATTCGTACCTGTTGGCTTCTCCATAGTTGGTTGACTATTGTAAGTCACATCTCTATTTCGTCCTCCTCTTGCCAGATAACGGGGATTCTTTGCTCCCTCTCATATTTCATTCAGTGTTCTTAGGTTCACCAGCTCTACGCCCTACCAAGGTTTTCTGGTACATCATTCATTGGTCAGTCATTTATTTCATTTGAGTTGTTGTAGCCTTCCTTTTATTATCGTAAAATCCATGTTGAATTAGATGTTTGGGTACGTTGGGAACTTTTAGGAGATGTGTCATCTATCTCTGAAGAGAGATTTGATTTTGGTTTATACCGGAAAGCTAAATGAGGATATATAAGCTACTCTTGTTTGATTGAAGGTTGTTGTGGGAATCCCTCTTTTCCTATGATATAAATAGAAAGGTTGTTCCTGAGATGTGTTTTAATCTTCAATTCTTTTTTTTTTTCTTTTACGGTGATATTTATATTTTAATATATTTGAGTGTTTGAATTGTTGTTTCTCTTTGAATGTTTATATATAAGTGAAACGATGGAGTCGGGATGTTGAGACTTCAGAAAAGGCATATGTGTTGTGCTGGTTGTCTTCTGCGTTGGGTAGAGTAATCATGAATTATCATGATACCATTGAGGTAAGTTGTTACCACTAATTGTACATTTTCTACAAAATGGTAAACACTTAGCTGGAAAACTTTATTATTGTGCATGGATCACAAGGTCGATTGATGAAGAGGAAACTGAAAGCAACAGGGCAAACAGGTTTGTCGTTTATGTTAATGTTACAATGGATATAAAAGGTAAGTGATGGGGCCTAAAAAAGGTTGCGAAAAGAAGAGAGAACAAATAACTGTTTCTCTAGTCTTGTCTAATATGATGAACCTGTATTTTCTTAAAAATTTTGGATAGTCTGAAATGAGTCGCATATGCTCTTTAAGTTTTAACATAATAGTCTCAATTGAGTCACATATAGAAGAGGATTGTTCATTGGAAATTAGGTTCTGGGTGATGATATTTTAATATCAGTAAAGTTAAAAACATTTTTGAGAACCTAAAATGTTAATATTTTAATGAAAAAAGTTCTATTTTTAACTTAAAATATCAGTATGTGTTATTATATTACATTATATTATTAAAATGGATTTGTTATACGAGTTTATTTTTTTACGTCAAACTATCATTTTCTTATGCATGGTTTTGGGTGGGTTAGTCCTTTTGATATATGCTAGTACGTTAAGAAATTTCATATCCCAATCATGACTATACTATAATTATTTCAATGTTAATTTAGGTATCTGTGTGAGATTATAAGTGTATTTTAATCTCTTTTGCTTGTATATTGTGTGAGGAAGTATTACAAAAAAATGTCCATTTTTTTATTAATGATTTTTCAATTTAAAATAATTTAGTTAATTTTTTAAAAAATTGTTAGTTTCATTTGCACCGGAGAGGTGAGAGAAATGTATTATCCTTTCGACTTTTACAAATTACTAATATAATATTGACTATTTGATTGCTTATATCTTATTTTATAAAGATTTTTTTTTAAACTTGGAAGTTGTCATTTTGATTATTGAACTATAACAAATTTATATTTTATGATTAGTAAATGATTGAAGTTAATTTTAATAGATGCTTTTGTTTAGCAATTGATTTTAAATTAATAATTGTAATATTAGTTCTGTAAATGATTTAAAACTAATAACTGTAATATTAGTTTAAAATTGATACTTAATTTCGATTTTATAAGATTGGTTTCAAGCCTAAAAATAAACTGTGATATGTGAATTCTAAAATAAGTTTTTTTCAATTATCAACTAATTTTTGTACGTGGATAAATTTACCGATAAGTTATTTCATCAATAACTTATCCATATAGGTTCGTATGTAAATTCATTTTTGATATCTTTACCTTCTATAATGAGATACTTTATTTAATATATTACTTTGAACCACCTATAATAGCTGTAAGCTAAAGATAGAGATAGAGTTGTATTATTTATTTTACTGCTTCAGTAATTATTTATTCACTAGTAGTCACCTGAATCTACCACTTAATTATATTTTTTGTCTAAATTCAATGGAAGTTTTTTTTAAGTCAAGATTTACAATATGGCGGAATTACCTTTTTTATTAATTTTATATTCAGAGAAGTTGACTTAATATATTGTTTAGAAATCAAGTATCAACTGAATTAGTGATAAGTCTTACATACCTTAAAGTATATAACTTATTGATCGTGGATGGAACTTGTTCACTTTGATTAATTCGTTTTTAATAGTAAAGAGTCATGATGCATTTCAAAATTAATAGTTGAAACACGTGATTTTTTATAGCACATAGTAAAAAAAACGAGAGAAATAGAATTCATTAAGCTAAACATAGAATTGCATGAAGCAGCCCAATTGATTAACATGGTTCAGTAAAAGGGAAATCTCAAAATAAGATGATATTGACACCATATGTTAGAAGGCCAATACCACCATAAATGAGAGAAGTATGGGATCTCAGAGTCTTTTTTGTTTGATAATTTTGCTATTTGTGTATTTTTCAATATAATTGATATAGTTTATCTTTTTATAATAATGGATAGGATTTTATTGAGGTAAAATTATTAAGGTCTACTTTTAAGATTAAGTTTATGAAAAGTTGACAATTTTATCTCAATGTTAAAATCAAGTTATTTTTTTTATAAGAGTTAGAATATTAAATACTCCCATCTAATATTATTATTTATTGCTGATATAGAAAAAAAGACATAATAATAAAATAGTATTCAATGAAAGAAAGACCATTTTTAATTAGCTATGCTTCAATGGAATATACCAGCTCTTGAAAAAACCATTATCCTCTCCATACCCAAAATTTTCCTCTTCTACCCACAAAATCAAATTCAACAAAGGAGCCAACGCATGCTCTACATGGTTGAGAGAGACCTTTCGAAAATGAAACATGGTACGCAACAAACGTTATCCTTTAGAATAAATTACGTTAATATCCCTTAATACTTTTTTGGGTGGAATATATTACTCTTCTTTTTTAGTCACAATACTCATTTGTATGGATATACACATTTTCCTATATTTTAAACAATTAAAAGAGATAATATAATTTATAAAGGATGTCAATATAATATTGTAATTAAGAAAAATTTTATAAGTTACGAAAAAAAATCACAGAAAATGGAAAAATATAATTTATCATAAAAGTACTCTTCCTATGAGTATAGTATGAAAGATACGAATGTGAGATAAGTTGAAAAGTAGAAAGAGGTGGAACGGATGCATCTTTTTTGTTTGGTTAATAGTTTAGTTTCTTTTCAAGTTGGTGAACTTTTTAGTATTATCACTAGGTGTTCTATCTTTTTTGTTTTCGTTTTTTTTTTTGTAAAGTGGTGTTGCTTTGTAGTCATTTTTTGTTTTTTCATTTTGTAAAAGGGTTGGTGCACCCCTTAAGTACTCCTTTTTATTCATTTTATTTTTGGCTGTTAAAAAAAAAGGTGGAATAATTAAAGGAAATGGATATTGAGGATGAGCATTGATTGAAGAAGTAATAGGCATAGTAAAAAAGAGGGAATGAATAGAGACATAAGACATTTCTTTTACAAACTAAAAATAGATAAAAAGATTTCAGTAATAGTAAAAAAATAGATGAAATACCCAAAAAGGAGGGTTAAATTCTCTATTAAAAAGTTTTGCAATATTTTACAATATTAGCATCTAATTAAGACAATCAAACTAAATTTTAAGTGGATAGACTCCATGTTAAAATATTTTTGCAAATTTATTTCAAAAGACTCATTTTTAATCTAAGAGTAAAGAAATATTTATATTTGATGTTGTTATATTGGTTCGTTTATTAACTAAAATTATTCTTGATTAAGTTCTATTAGACAGACTATCATTACAAATATAAGAGAGTATTATTTGGATTCCAATAATTCTTAATTAAAATTGAGTATTTTTTAGATTACAATCACTCTTGACAAAAATAGAGTATTGTTTCAATTACAGTTCTTCCTTACTAAAACTATTGGTTTCAAGAAAATATGATTAAACAATCATAGGGTTGTTAGAAGTGTTTTGCATGCTTAAGATTTTAAAATTATAGAAATTTGTAGAATCATCAATTCGTCTTTTTTTTCTCTTTAAATGTTTCTTTCATAAAAAGAGAGGTGAAAGAAAGAGCCTTTACAATTTCATTAATAACCATTGTGAGTAAAGTTGTTTGTTCTTCATCTGTTCTTGTCAGTAAAGTTAAATGTTCTATATGCAATATTGAATTCATACTTTATTTAAAGAAACATTTTGATACTTAACATAACTTATTAGGCTCAAGTCAGATTACTTTTATTTCAATTAGAATAAAACAATAAGACTATATAGAGATAACATTCTTTCTAAGAGGTTATTGACATAAAATAACTTTAATACACACTTTTTAAAAGATCTTCTTATATTGACAGTTCTTATAATATCCTTTTAATGACAATTCTTATAATATCCTTTTATGGTTAAATGAAAAAACATTATCTTCAAAAACTTAATATAAGCATATCTATATTAAGGTTGTATTATATATAATGATTTTTTTTCTTGCTTTGTTTGCAAACTTTTTTGTTTTGTTTTCTATGTTCATATAAAAATGATTATTTAGTATATATTAATGTGGTTGTAAATATATTATAACAACCTTCGTAAACCTTTCACATTATTTAGTATCTCTTTTATTATATCTATTTATTGTTGTTTGGTGGTAAAAGAAAAAAAAAACTCTTTCCTAAAATAATTAATAATTAGATGGATTGATCAGCTAAATTTAGGTGATTGATTGTAAAAAGGAAACTTAAAAATAATTTTTTAATGTCATTCTAATTATAATGATACACAAAAATGGAGGATGTAACATTCAATTCATTTCTCTTATAATTGATTTTACTAGTGATACTTTCCATTTATATTATCTAAGATGTAACGGGTGATTATAATAGATTATAATTGTAGAGAATAATTGAAATAGTCATGATAAATGTTGATAAGATGATAGGTGAAGAATTAAAGATTTACAGTTCAAAATGACACGAAAATAAATGATAATAACATGTAAGTGTATTGTTTTGTACTTTAAAATTTACTACATATTATAAATACATTTGAGTCAATCGTTTTTATGTTTCGAACTAAAATACTAATTCTATAAAAGTATCAGTAAGCTTTATGATTGCAAGTGTATTTTCAATCTTTTAATGTGGCCTATTGAATGCTTTGAGGCACGGTACTTTCAACCTTGTTGTTCATTACCATATCATAATGTTGAGCCTTTGATTAGTTATTTTTGCTTGCGTCCATGTTATTTGGATCAGCTGACAGATGCTACTCATCAATTTCAACATTCAATAATTAACGTAATTATAAAGGCATAACCATCTCTCAAACTCAATCACTCTCACCGTAAATCCCAAACAAAAATGGCGCAAAAAGAAGCCATTGAAGAAGCTCAGAGAAAGCTTCGATCCAAGTTCCTTGAAGTCCTTCGTAGCAGACGACAAAAAGAAAGTATAACAATCAAAATTCACTAGTTAACTTTCACAATCTCGCTAGTTATTGCGCAACGATTCGTTTAATTGAATCCCGTTCTTATGTGTAATGCTTCAGCTCCGGCCTGGGTCCGATGTCCGACGCCAGAGGAGAATACTTTGCGTCATAACTATTCTCCAACGAAGGAAGAGGTATTGTCACTGTTGACATTTGTAGCGTCTTTTGCTTGTTTTTATTTATTTATTTATTTATTTATTAATTTTCAATGTCTACCTAATCGACTTGTTCAATCGCCTGAAAATTATAGATCGAGATCAGGAGGAGAAAATGTTCATGATTCCGATGAATGTAGGTGACTGACTAATCGATTCGATTTCTCCAGGGTTGAATTTTGAATGATATTTTTGTTATTCTGATTTGATTTTGTGCTTGAGAGATAAACTCATTGATTTTGTGCTTCAGGAGTACTACGACGGCAATCCATATGTAGGTGACTAATTAATTCGATTTCTTCGGAGTTGAATTTTGAATCGTTATTCTGATTTGATTTTTTGCTTGAGAGATAAACTCGTTGATTCGGATTTCAGGAACTTTTCTGGTGGAATAATAGCAAAACACCGCTAACGGCGTTGATTTTGAACAAAGACAAAGAGTCCTTGCGTCCATTGCTAAAGGTTTCGTCCCATTCCATCGGTCACTTCTCATTTGCATTTGTATTATAAATTTATTATCATCTCTGATTTTGTGCTTTTGTTTTTCTTCTTCTTCTTTTAGGCGTATGTTTCTCGGGGATATGTAGCAATTTCCATGGATGCTAGTCACCATGGAGATGTTGCCATGACACCAGTAGACGCCTTTCGAAATGTAAGTGGTTATAAACAAAAAAATATATTTTTTACAGTTGTGTGTTTGCTCCAGGGTATCAAAGGAGGTTGTTTACTCTTCTTACAGAGATAATAAACACGCAGAGAAACTTTCCTTTTCTGATGAATTAGGTATATGATTGATTTTAATATTTTATTATAATTTCCTTTTTTAAACAAATAATTAAAACAATAAACTAAATATAAATTTATATTTTTAAATTTTATAATTTTTTCTATTTTAATTTTTAACTCTACTTTTTACTAAAATATTATTATATTTTTTAATTTAAAATCATTTTAATTTTTTTTGTATTTTTAAAACTTATTTTTCTATATTAAACTATTTTATAATTTTTTTGTTTTATTACATTAATCAAACTATCTGACTTTCTACTCAAATCTATTCATTTTTTTCATTCCAAATAAATTTACTGTTTACTCTTTGTCCTTCTTTTTTTTTTTTTTCACTTTTCCACACTCATATGAATCCAAATAAAATCTTAAAACAACACTTAATTAACCAACTTCTTTATTTATAAGGGTGAAAACTTATCAACTTTTCTTTTAAGATAATAATAAATAAAATAAATAAAGATTAACTATTATAATAATTATTAAAATGAAAAGGTATTAATATAACTTATATTAAAATTATAAAAAATATGTTAATTTAAAAAGTTAAAACAATTTATTGTGGGTAATATTTTATAAATAGTAAAATTAATTGAGTTTAAAAGAGTTAAAAAGTGTATATGTAAACTCGTTATAAAACATAAAAAGATAAAATAGTAAAATATTATGTAAAAATAATTAGAATTTTTTTATTAATAATATAAAGAATAATAATAAAAAAATTATTTTTTATATTTATCATATAGATAAAGAAAGTTGTTAAGTGTACATGTTATTTTCAAAAATAGTTGTCAATATCATCACCACTTTGATTGGTTTACTTCTTACTTTGCTCTGCCTTTTAGGTTCGGAGCCCTGATAAATAAAGTAATTTTATTTATTATGGAAAAGTTTTAGCATGAACTCATATTTTAAAATTTAAATGCCTTGTTTGAAACAACAAATTTTAGGAATTGATTTGCTTTTGAAATAATTTTGATTTTATGTTGTGCAACTCTAATGTTCTTAATGTGATTGTTATTCGGTTTAAAAATATTTAACTATGCTACTCTTGTTATGTTTACGTTTAAAGTGATGGTAATAAAGTAATTTCACAAAATAGGAATATGAAGTTACAACATAGAATTTGGTTTTTATATTAATTCAAATAACTTTTTAAATGAGTTCCAAACATAATAGTTGGATTACTACTTCAAATGGAATTCGTATTCAGTGATTCTGAATGGATAATTTGCCTTGAAAATAATGGTTAAGCTTTAGAAGAACTAATTTGTCTAAAAAGATACTGTTTTTTTTTGGTTGTGTTATCCTTAGGGAGAGAAATGGACTCTCTTTTTCTTACATATTTACCCAAGATCGCTCTGGAGGTTAAAATAAGTTATCTGCATAAAATTCAAAACTGACCATGTTTTCTTTTACTTGTTTTGGCTGCAATCTACCCTAAAAATACTCAGGGACTTCTTTATTCCTGGAATACGGGTCACAAGATGCCATTCATATATGACACGGTAATTTCTTATTGACTTTAATGATGTCAGGATAACATTATTAAAATTATTGTTTTGTATTGGTTAGTTTGAGATTGGTTAATAATTATTATATTACACTTATTAGTTTGTGATTGGATTATACTGTATAAAACTGTTTCTAATTATTATATTAACCTATTTTCTTATTGTTTATCAATCAACTTACCATTTTGGACGTGATATTGATATGTTTACATCCTTCAAAATTTTTACAATCATCTACAACTAATTTTATTAATTTTTTTAATTTAAATTTTAAGTAATAATTTAGTTTAATATTTTATTATTATTTAAAGTTGTTAAATGGTTGTAATATAGAATTTAGATTGTGAAAATACTTTTTTCTTTACCATTTAATTAAGAACTTCAGTAAAAGTTTTTGGGTCATTCTTTTTCAGAGATATAGTTAAAAATGCAGTCACTTTATTAAAATTTTCTGAGCCACTCTTTTTCTTTTTCTGGAATGTAAAAATGATATGGCGAAATGAAAATTAAATATTTTAAGAACACAGGAGATTGGAATTAGATTTTGTAGTCTAAGAGTATCTCAAAAGTCACGTATGTCTGTTTTTCTTTATATAATTTTTTTTCTTTTGGTTTGGGCTTGTGTTGAGTGTTTTTTCAGAGATCCTTTTTTTCAATTGGATTAATTCAAGAAGTATTCGGTTGTGACTATCATAACATCATGCTGACGGGTTATTGGTCCAAAATATGTCTTTAAATTATTCAACCTAGTTATAAAGTCCTTATTTATTTTTTTTTTTTTCATAAAACTGAAGTGTACTTGCATTTATCAACACACTTTATCCTAAGCTTATGATTTGTTCGGTTCAGAAATAATGGTGTATTATTCTGTGTTCTGGCAGGTCTATGCCTTGACTAAATTGGCAGATTATCTAACAAAAAGAGAGGATATAGACCCTTCTAGAATAGGAATCACAGGAATAGACCTTGGAGGTTGGTTGAGAGATGTTGAAAGGAATATGTTAGACGACATGTTCCATATGATTCATCACTTGCATAATTCTTTCACGCAGGAATGCATGCATGGTTTGCTGCAGTTGCTGATCCTCGCTACGCTGTGGTTGTTCCTCTGATTGGCGTTCTGGTGACACCGAATGAATGATTGAATGGAGCTTTTGTTTGATGAAATGTGTTTCTGAAGCAACTACTTCAAAACTTATGTGCTATATATTGCAGGGATTTCGATGGGTCATAGACAACGATAAATGGAAGGATCAATGTACTGTTATGAAGCAGTTGTTCGAAGGTATGATAATGTTCTTAAAATTTTGATTGGATGACAAAGTGATTTGAACAACAATGTGAATTAATGTTAAATATGATTGAAAAATAAGAACAAGGCGAAAGTGAAAAGAAAAAGAAGAAAACTCATTATTATATTCTACACTTCTAAGTAGAGTAAAGGACTATATAAATGAAAACAATACAAAAGAATAAAAATCGATAGTAACAAAAAACAAAATAAAATCAATTTCATCACGTAGAAGTTGTCTATAGACAAGACAATATCGGTAAACGATAAAATGTAACTGTCCAAAGACAATCTTTGATAGACGGCTTGTTACTAATGTCTCTATTTTGAGTGTTCCCGCAAGTTGGAAATGTATGTTAAGCATGTCCAACTTGGCCCATAGGCTATTGAATCATAAAAGAGTTAAAGCTTTAGCGATCAAAGGCAAGAGAATGAAGTTTTATCAACCCAACATTTAGCTTTTCCCGAATGATGTGGCAGTCAAATATCAATATATTTGATTGTTCATGGAAGACTTGATTAGAAGCAATATAGTAGTAGGTTGAGTAAGATGGATGCAAAAGTCATCTAGAAAATAGGTAAGTCACTGTATCTCATAAGTGGTAGAAGCTAAAGTCTTCTATTCATCTCAACAAGATTCTTGGAAACAATAGTTTACTTCTTGAAGTGCCAACCAATGAGATAATTTGCAAAGTAGATGATATATCTAATAATAAATCAGCGAGTATCAGAGTAAGAAGTCTAGTCAGAGTCGCTAAAAACTTTTAAATAAGTGTTGTTGTGTCTATCGAAAAAGATTCCTTTGTGAGTTGTAAGCTTTAGGTAACAAAGGATATGTTGAGCTACATTATGATGATTATTAGTTGAAGTATTAACATATTAGCTGAGACTATGGACGACATACGTGATTTCATGACGTGTATTAGTCAAATAGACGACCAATGTGACATTTATAAGGGTCAAATCAGGTAAAGGTTCGCTTTCATCATGAGAAACATTAGTAGAATAATCCATGGGTGTTGAGACGGGAGCTAAAGCAAGGATGTTGTTACTATTGCCAAAAATGTCAAGAGTATATTTGCTTTGAGAGATGTATTCCTTTATTGTTTCTAACAACTTCAAAAGTAAGGAAATAAGTGATCACCCAAATTTTTAACTTTCAAAGCTTTATTCAATTGAGAAGTGATGTTGGATATTTCATCAATATTGTTTCCGGCCACGATGATATCTACATAAATGAGGAGAAAGGTAGTTGTGTTAGAACCTATAAACTTAAAAAGATGAGAATAATCTACAAAAGACTGTTTATAATTTTTAGAAGTAAGAAATATAAAAAGTTTTAGATACTATTATCTATTGGATTATTTAAGGCCATAAAGGGATTTATGAAAACAACAAACCTGGTTTCAAGATTTACGTGATATTTCGAGAGGAAGTTGCATGTATACTTCTTCATGCAAATTTCCATGGAGAAAAGTGTTATTAACATCTAATTGTTTCAAATGTCTATTATAGATAACAGCTAAGGAAAGCATTAAGTGTAAAATATAGTTAATTTTGCTACAGGGGAAAAAGTATCAGTGTAATCAAGTCCTCTAATTAAGTGTAGCATTTTACAAGAAGTCTGGTCTTATACTTATCAATGGAACCAGTAGAATCATATTTTACCTTATAAATTCATTTACAACCAATAACAGTTGTATGGGGAGGAAGGTTAGTTAATTCGTCCATGTTTGGTTAGTGCTAAAGCTTGTATTTCATTGTGTATAGTGCTAATCCAGTGTTCACTTTTAGATGCTTTAGTATATGAGGTAAATTTTGTTGTGAGTGGCATCAATTGTCTCGTGGAAGAGGTCTGGTAAGCCAAGTCACAATGGAATTATGACGCTTAACCCGTTATGTTCTTAAGTAAAAAAAAATTGCACCCTAACTATCAACTTTTGGCCTAGTGGTAAGCATACAATCCAAAAATTGGTATTAAAGCCAAGGTTATGAGTTCAATTCCCAATAGGACAGTTGTTGAAAGAGAGATTGTTGCATATGACATCAATTGTCTAATGGTAGGAGTCAGGTGGATCAAGTCACAATCAAATTGTGACATTTAGACTGTTATGCTCTTAAATAGAAAGAAACTTTTGGGCTAGAGGTTCTAATAGGAACAAAATCAACATCAATACTCATGATTATTCTTTTGAAAGATGAAAACAATTTGTCATTGGAGATATAGTTTGCATTACCTAGTTCTGGTGTTAGAATCGGCGAAGGCAACATGATAGACTTTGAGATATGTAGGCAATTGTCTAGTCTTAGTAGTTCTTCTAAGAGTAAGAGAATTAATATTATAAAAAGTATCAAGATCATCAAAATTTTGAGAAATATCATTATTATCTGTATTAACATCATTAACTATAGTATCATCATACAAATCAAAGATGATAGGCAAGGAAGGTGGAGACATGTATTCATCATCAGAATCTTTAGTTTTGGGAAAATTATTCTCATAAAAGATGACATTAAGAGAAACATTAACGTTATCAATTTTAAGATTATAAATAACATATCTTTTTTGGTTAGCTTCAAACTCAAGGAAAATACCTAGATCAACACAGTTATCAATATTCCTTTGTATGAACAACAAGAGTGCTTATATAAGAAAAGCAACCAAAAACACAAAGATTGCTCAGGTTAAAGGATTTACCATAAAATTTTTCATAAGGAGAACTATTATTTAAATAAGGAGTAGGAATGAAATTTATCAAATAAACATGTTTTAGAGCAAAGCACCAAGAATTGGAAGAAACATTAAAATGAAACAAGAAAACACAAGTGACATTTAATATAAGTTGTTGTTTTCTTTCAACAATTCTATTTTCGTTGAGACACAATTGGTTTGATGAATAATATCCTTAGAATCAAAGTATTTCTTTTTTAAGAAATTCTAAATTATTGTCAAATCTAATAATGTTAACATGTTTGTCAAACTTTTTTTCCACATATGATATAAAATTCATTAGTAAATTTCTGGTTTTATTTTTATTTTGCATAAGACGAATCAAAGTAAAGTGATTACAATCATCCACATTATAAGAAAATACATAGGACCGTGAAAACAAACATTGGGACTAGTTTCCCAAATATCAATATGCAACAAAACAAAGGGAACAACGATATGAGAATCACTCATATAAAAAGGAAAGTGTTTTTGTTTAACTAAGTGACAAGCATTACAAGGTTGATTTGTGTCAAGATAAATATACAAACGTTATTGTTTCATAACAAATAAACAATCATCAGATAAGTGTTTTAGTCTAGCATGTCAAAAATCAATTCTTATATATTATTTGTTTATTTAACATTAGATGTATTGATAGAACAATTTTGAACACCAGAAGTATTGAGAATTTGTAAATCAAAAACTTTAATTAAACCAATCTTCCCTTTAGTTTTCCTATCCTAAATAATACAAGAATTATCAGAGAAAATATTATCATAATTTAAAGCAGCTGTCAATCTAGAAAGAGAAATAAAATTGTAAATAAATGAAAGTAAGAGATCATCATTAAACTTTATTATACTAATATGAGTATTATAAACTCTTTATTTGGAAGATCGATTTTAATGAGTTTAATTGTTTTGTATAAAGAAATTAGAAAGAGAAGATGAGACGTGATAAATAGCTCCACAATCAATAATTTAAGAACTTAAATTTTTTGTAGATTTGAAAAAGTTCTTACATGTATTTACAGTACCTTTTAAATTAGGAATTTTTGTTAAACAAAAGACAAAAGAATCAATTTGATTGGCCTGAGATGCACTAGTAGAGTAGAGTTATATGAAACAATCTTGGGAATTAAAGACATCAATGTCTAATATTGCTCTTGTAAAAGGCGAAAATCTTGATTCTTAGGAGTAGATGAATGACTAATGTTGCCCTTATTTTCATGCTTGACCTCAATACTATTGACAACATTATTCTTATCATTATTAAACTTGTAGCAGGGTTAAAATCCATGCTTGCTATAGTAGAAGTTTATAGTATGATCAAGTTTGCCACAATTTATGCACATCTTCTTATTATTCTTGTAATTATTGTTGTTATAATTTGGAGGAAAACCATGTTTGTGGTAGCGTGTATTTTTCGTATATCTATTCTTTCCATAATGAATATAAAAATAAGTAGAGTCAATAGTCACATTGATTCTTAGTTACAAAATTTGGTAATGATATTATTTCCTTGAATTTGTCTTTCTCGTTTGGACATATAAGAGAAAATCTTTGTGATGGAAAAAATAGGGTCTCTGAAAAGACACAAGACTTAACATTACTACACTTGTCATCTTTTCTGTGATTTATTATTATTAGAACATCATAAGTACATCTTGTAAGATATACGTATACCATCAAGTTTATTTTTAGTACTCAAGATTGTCATCAGATAATGACTCCAAGAATAATAATTAATGGCATCAAGCACAGAGGGATAAGGATAATGGCTGAATTCTTATTAGAATAAAGTAAAGATAACTATGAATGAAAAGATTCTACAAATAAAAAGGCGCGTTAGAATTCTCATTAGGATAGAAGTGAAGATAATAATGAATAAGAATAAAGCAAAAGCGCATAGGAAAAAGAAAAATACACAAAAATGGTCTATAGATGATGGGCAGAATAAGTATCTATAATACCGTCTATAGATGATATTCGTTAGATAACTTGTTACTAAAGTTAGGAAATGTGAAATGAGTTTTTGAAATTTCTTTAGTGTTTTACGTGCTTTCCCATCTTTAATTTAGTTACTGTATTTCATTTTGGACTAATATGTACCTGCGAGTGTACATATGAAGCGCATTTGTATGATTTCATAGGGAACATCTAATAAATTCTTAAAATTGATAAGGTCTTTTACAGTTGGCTATTTAAAATAGATTGGCTACGGAATAAATTTAACGGTGGTCCGTTCGGGGACATCTAATAAAATTACATGCTGAAACAACAGTGTTTCAGTAAGACCTAGAAGGGAAGGTAACAGTGTATAACTGAACATATATTCTGAAAGGTACTTTGGTATTGACATCCCCTAATGTCTTGGGTTCTTGGATGCAGTGGCTCGTCATAATTTGGGTAAAAGTGCTATGGACAAAGAAACACTGGAGAAGGTCAGCCGAGTTTTTATGAGATCAATTCCGATTCTGTTTCCAAATGAATTGCTTTATGCTTTGATTTATTGCTTTAACAGAACGTTCTTGAGAATGCTTGCCACCATGATACGTATCCCATTATTTGTAGTTATTCACCCACCGCCACAATTTCCATCTAGAGCTTTGTTTTTGTTATTTTAAACTGATCACATAATTTTTCATTTCTGATCAGGCATGGGACCGACTTGCTCCTGGTTTAGCTTCCGAATTTGATTCACCCTATTCAATTCCAGCTATAGCGCCACGTCCATTGCTTATTATTAATGGTAACATTTTCATTTTAACCAGGCTACCTTATTCATACACAACTTCATGCATTGACAATTCAGCCACACTGCTGCAACTTAAGGATTGTGCTTTTAGATATATGTATGTATATATGTGTGTATATGTGTGAGTAAATAACATCTCAGATCTTTGCATCCATCCGTATTTCTTTAGTCAATTTAATTATTTTGTTCATTTAGATTTTGTGAATATTTTAAAATTAACTTGTAATTGAAGCATTTGCTTGGGTTTTCGGAACTCTAGGAGAGGAAGATCCTGAGTGTCCCATTGCAAGCTTGGAAGTTACAAAGGCAAAGGCTAGGGAGGCATACGAAGCGTTTCAGTGTTTAGATAATTTTAAGGTATGAACTGGCGTTTGTTGGCCAATTCGGTAAGGATTATACATTCTAATACTATCTTCCCTTATCAGTTTATTAAGAATGGGTTTGACAATTGGTTGCAACCTGCAATTTTCTGATTTAAACCGCACAAGTTTATAAAAGAGTCTCTCATAATGAAAGGAAGATGTAGATTTAGTTCCAACTTAAGTTTACAAAAACTTACTTGCAGGGTGATATTTGCTTTTTCTTTTCTCTGAGATCAGATAATCTTGGGCAATCCGACAAAGGCATCTTATTCCTAATACACCTTGTTAAAACAAATTATAGGCACTCACTTCATGCCAATCACAAGTTTCTTATATCATCTCCGGGTTTTCAAAATATAAAAAGTAAATTTTGGAAAGCTTATTCTAAAATGAACAAAAGACGGTTAAGAAATTTAAAGAAGTATAAGAAGAAAAAGCCTTGGTTCTGATACTTCTTAAGAATGTGGTTATGAGAACTCAGTGGGGGTGTTTGGTTGGTTGGGGATTCTGTTTGGAAATATGTAGTTGGAGGGAAAGAAAGAAAAATGTTTTAATTCTGTATTGATGGGTGTTACTAATTGGCTTCTTTTTTTTGTCGAAGTTTATAATTTGTAGCTTTACATGCAGTTTATTGCAGAACCTGGAGTTGGACACCAATTAACCAAATTTCAAGTGAAGGAAGCGTCTGATTGGTTTGATAAGTTTTTAAAGCCTTAGCCAGTGCCCTCAGACGTGTTCATAAATTATAAATCAACTTACTCTGGCTCATTACCTCATCCCATTGTCTTTCTGTGATTATATCTGTCATGACATAAACAAACCAGAATGCTTTTTCCCTGTCGAATATATCTTCTAGTTCAAGACAATGCTAATGGCTATAAAATGTTGCACCTATGTTCGATCCTTCTTCGTACCTAAAGAGAAATTATTCTTATACCCCATTTTGCTAGGAAAATTTATCTCTCCTTGTGATTCAGGATAAATTAGATGAATCAGAATCATTATGGTTTCAATCAATTTTATAAGATTAGTTCTGTTAATTATAATTTTTAAGCGCTATCGAAAGTGGAATACGCTGATTAATACCATTAGGGCAAAAAAAATTAAATTAAGATAATTAGATTTTTTAGAGGCTTAATTCAATTAATTAATTTTTTATTTAATACAAATAAGGTAATTGTATATATTATTTAAATTTTACAGTCAATAATTTATTTTAATATTGTACTTTTATTAAAAAAAGTATATTTTTACTTAAAGCTTATAACTTACTTTTATATCTTAATTTTCATATCGAAATGTTAAATCGTTATAAAATAAATTTTATGTATAAGGAATAAAGGTTTTATAATAAACTAATTTTTGAAATAATAACTATATAAACTAAAATTATATGTAATATAAAAAAATAGCCATTATTATTTTTTGTCTATTCTTATACAATTTAAAATTTATAAAACAACTATCTTAAAAAATGTTTTAAATTCTTATAATATTGACCTATTTTATTTTAGTATAGCAGATCTTATTACTTTTAAATCTTTGATTTCTTTTGTTATCTTTTAGTTTATATTATTAAATTTAATATTAAATGTATAAAATATTAATTAGAATAGTTAAATTATTTTTAGTGCACTATCTTAATAAATAGTATTACTTGTCATCTTAACTATATTAGTTAATATTTTTATTTTAACGTTAAACTAATCATAGTTAAAAAGAATGATTAAAAATGTCAGATATTAAAAAAGAATATATTTCTAGGAAATAAAAGCAGATAAATTAATATTTTTCGGAATTAAAAACATATTTGAATTTTGAATATTATATTTTTGTGACGATATATTTTTTATCACAAACTCGTAAATCAATTAAGCTTTTAATTTAAAAAAATTCAAATACATTTCTTAATTTTAATATGAAATGATTTTATCTTAATCGTCTTTTCCAGTCTTTCCTATCATACGTTCAACAAACTAAGTTATTTCCTCCTCTCTTTATATGACTCTAAAACCTATAATCATGAAACTAGAAAAATAAAATCATAAATGATCATACGAAACTATTCAATTAAATAAAATATTGTTAGTTATTTTTAAATACATCCACTCTGTTGCTTTGAAAAAAAAAAAACATTCACAAAAAGGGTAAGGCGGTAAGGAAAGCCGTTTCTATTAAGAAAATATTTCAAAGCCCCTCCACATACTAATTAAACGTAATTCCGCTAATTCAGTATAGTCCAAGTGCTTTTAAGATGCTCAGGACTCCAATTATTCCAATTGCAATCAGGTTATAATTACTTGGGAATCAAACTATGGAATGAAAGTTCAAAATGAGGCTTCATAAAACTGATGCAATAAAGGTATTATTGGAATAAATTTGAGCTCAATTTCGGAATGAATCCAGATATGCGAAGTCACGGATACACTCTGTACAAGTCTCTACTACTACTTTAACACACATCATCAACACAATCAATATCATGTCTTAAAATGTATACATTTAAAACAAATCGATATTATACCAAAGAACTGCTTATCTACTGCTAAATTGTACCTAGACAAACATGGGAAACAAGTTATCTAAAATCATTCAGCCTTTCTTTGGCATTGCTGCAAGTCTTGTGTACATTCTTGCCATGGATTGGTAGCCTCTAACATCGCCTGAACGCAGAAGATTGCCTGTAACAACAACAAGAATTAAGTGACAGAAAAAAATATCACTTTTCATCCTGGTCAACACCATTACATGTTTTTCATCCTCGCCTTTGTTAGTATTAGATGGAAAAAAAAGGAATGAAGGCATAGTTTTGGACTGAGCTGACAGCATAAGGATTTGAAGTTCTTTAATAAATCCTTCAATTTCCCAACAAATACCAAACTGCTATTGTAGGAAGTTTTTAATCAACAACAAAAGTCTAGAGATATACATGTAAATTCACACATCACATGCAATTAAAGACAACAAATGAAACATCAGATTCTGGTGCACCAACTTCTCATCCATTCTCTCAAGCACAATTGACTGTATAAAAAAGTGCTGGTGCATTTTTTCAATCCTCAAATTCAATTTCAATTTGGTCCCATAATAAAGTACACTAAAAGAGAGTATCAAATGAATTGAAGTTTTGCATTTCTCTCTTGTCGTTTGTGAAAGAAGTAGGAGAAAAACTTTCTTTTGAATCCACACAAGAGACAAATGAGAACAATATAAAGTGGAGAAAGTTTGTCAACCTGAATCACAATTCAGTGGGCTGTCAGGTTCTGGATGGGCCATCAAAGCAATTATAGCCCTACAGACAGATTGAAGTGTCCAAGCTGGGCTCCAAGCATTTTTCAAGATATCTAGACAAATCTCCCCAGTCTGGAAAATTTACTAGATGTTTAACCAATTGTCATGAAGAAATGTTAAGAATATCAAATCCAACAGAAAAAAAATGTATCCACTGACTTATAAAGAACAGAAGAAAAAGAATAATAGGCCAGGCAGTTAAAATCAAATCAAAGGCTTTCATTTTCCAATTAGTTGTGAAACTGAAAAGGGTTTAGTTAATAGTATGCATTAAGTTTCTTTAACTTATCAGCTTCCCATATTGGTGTTTCCATCATTGAGAACGGAACTAAACCATCTGAGACCAAGTACAAACACTCATCATTTATAAACATCACATAATATCACTAAAGTGTGAAATGGAATTGGAGCTTGGATTTGGAATTATGACATTTCGAAGTTCATCTAGAATTAGAACTACAATTCTAAAGTTCAACTCCATGGAATTCTAATATAATTAAAGCAAACATTTCTCTGCTTCTAACCTCTACCCTCTAAATTACAATTCCTAAATTCATTATCACTATTCAGCTGTTCCCGCTGTCTATGTTGCTCCAGCTACCACCCATCAATGTCATCACCACCCCTACCACCAATCGCTGCCACTGCCACCCCACTCCCTCCAATTGCTGCCATGGTGCCACACTCAATCATTGTTGTTGTCATTGGCATTACCACTACCATCAATGATTTCTACTGTCACCCCCACCACCTCTGGTTGTCAACATTGTTATAGTCATTGCTACCACCACCTCTGGTTGTCAACATTGTTATAGTCATTGCTACCACCACCATCCCCCATCCCCATTGAAAACTACTGCCACTCCTAACATCACTGATAACCACTGTTGTCACATCAATTACTACCACCACTCCTATAGTTATTGCTACCCTCTTACCTCCACCGTCATACTCTTACCAATAACCACCCCTAATTAAAAAGATATGACTAAAAATGGAATTGAAATTAAACATAGAATTATAATTCTAATCTCTTACACATTCCAAACATGGGAATATAACTTGAAACCAATCATAAAAGGAATTATAATTCCTAACCAATCAGAATAGGAATTGGAATTACAATTTTGCATGCAATTCAAATTCGGTTCACCAAACTAATCCATAAATAACTTTAAGTCAATGATAAATTCAGAAACCATTCACCAGTGAAAATTGTGAAAAAATTAGGATAATGCAATTCTCCTCAAAAATCATAGTCGCTATTTCATAAGTGAAAAGTACCAGTACAAGAACAACAGATGTACAGACAGATCCATCCTACCTTAAAGTGAACATTTGGATGAAATATTTTTGTCAAAAACCGGACTTGAGGAGGCTGTAGAGGATACTGCTCCGGAACAGAAAAAGCAAGCTGGAACACACCCCCCTCGTAAGGAGTCTCAGAGGGACCCTAATTGTACACAAAACAAACCAAGGAAATGTGAGAATCATCACAAACAGGTCGCAATCAACAAAGTCCTGGTCACTACTCAGCATGCCTTGATAAAAGCCGTCCATTTAAAAATGTTAGATTCATCACAGACTAGTTGAATATCAGGATCCACAGTCTTTTCTCGCTGCACCTCATGGTACTCCTTGAACAGCCTTGCTTTCGATGCCTGCACTTAGGACACAAGTCAAAAACTCAAACATCTTATTATTGAAGAATCAACCTTAATACCAATGCAAGCGATGGCATCAAAAGCAAAACCAGGTACAAAACAAGTCACCGCTTTGCAAAGTGAATTCAGAACACCTAATCAGACCAATAAATTTACTCGCAACAATTAAATCCACCACAAACTCTAACCGGAAATCGAAAAACTAAAAACCTAGTTAGGGGAAACGAACCTGCATGCTGAATTGCGAAACCTGGAACACAATTTAGCTACAGTGTTAAGAGATTGATGTATTTGAATATACCTATGTGAACAAATTTGAGAAAGATTTACAAAATCAAGGATCGGAGTATTGTACCGCGTCTCGCGAGTCTTTGGATTTCACAAAAAAAGAAATAGAAAGAATTGTTAAGATTTGTAGATCGGAAATGAATGAAAAGGTAAAATAGAAATCTGCAATGAGCAAACCCTAAAATAATGGACCCCACCAAGAAGATGATAGCTTGTAACACAGTAGGCACCCGCGTTTCTTTCCGTCAAAGAAAAAGATAGATAACCACATGTCCCACTTTAAGAAAATACATTGTAAGAGGTTTTTAGGACTGTTTTGTAATTCTATATAGTTTAAAGAATTGATTTAACAATAAACAGACATTATTATGTAATTAAGTTGTAATATTAAAATTGATTTTAACTTTTTACCTATCTCCTACATTTAAGAACTAATGTTTTTTTTTTTGTGGTTTTTAGTTACAAAATTATAAATAATTTAACTATTGACTAATTATTTATTGGACAAAATTTATATAAAGTTTCATAAATACTATAGATACTTTTGTCCAATCAAATTTAAAATTCTATTTTAGTAATGAGTTTTACTATAAATATTATATATTATTAAGAAAAAGACCTAAATATAATTGAAAAGTAATATCTAAAGTACCTATCTTACTCTATATAAGGTCTCTCTTATAGTTTGAGAAATCTAATTTGTTTAAACAAATCATTTTAGAAGTTTGTTACAAAACACTTTTAACAGACAAGTACGAATATTGTATGATTTTATTTTTCTAATTCTTTTTAGAATTTTACCGAAAAATCATCAAGTAAGTATTTACTCAAAAATAAATAAATGGAAAATTATATAAAAAAATGTTATAATAAAAATTTAAGGAAAAAATAAATAAAGGAATAAAAAATTTCCTCTAGCAAATTAAAAAATTTGAGAGAAACAATAAAAAATGATTTGGTATTATCAGATGATGCATTTCCATTTAATAATAAATTTTAATTCATTTTGTAATTATTAATATATATATATATATATATATATTAATTTCGGTAATATTTTTTTTTAAATTCATACTATGGAATGACAAAACTTAATTATTAGATAAAATCAACATAAGTGAAACTGAATAGAGGGTTTCAATAGTAGGATCATTCTAGGATATCTTAATTTAATTTGTATTATCAGTTCTATTTTAATGTAAGATGTTTATAAAACTCACGTTCTTCTTAACTGTTTTATTTGGTTATTGATAGAAATATATGAGAGAAAAATAATCTAATATCTTTCAAGCAAGCAAGCAACATTTATATAGTATTAAAAATTAATTAAAATATTCTAAATTTTGAACTTAACTATGCTTTCAAGTGACAGTAACTTTAGATTTTGTACTGCTCGGTTACACATTCTTTATTTTATCTATTTTTCTAATATTTTTGAAAAGGATGTCCTATGTCAGAGGTACGCGATCTTATTAGGACTTTAGTAAAAGAAATGCTCATATGGCATGATAGAGTGTTAAATAAAAGTCTGGGTCATTAAAATAAAACAACATTTTCATTTTTTAAATACTATATTTGCATTTAAAAGAAAAATATTGTAAAAGCATGCTAAAAATCTTTAAAATATTAAAGACAGCATAAAATAAAATGAAATAAATTTTAAAAAAAATAAACAAAGACACGTATTTTGTAATGAACTCCTGCACAACCCTACATGTAGAAAATCAATGTGCGAATATTCTAGCTAAAATGGAAACTAACTCCTCGTTAGAGATGGATGTTCTTCTTCAACCGCTAGCATTTTTAATATTATCTCAGCAAATGGATGCCATGAGGAAACTTTTACCTAATGCCTTCTTTTTCCTTTTCTTATCTCTTATAACAAAAAAAGAGGCTTGTAAGTAATGCACCTTATCTATTCTCTTATTATCACACTTAAAAATACTTTGTTTTTCTTCATTTCATTTAGTCGCAAACAATCGCACCGGCTCCCTTCCAGAAAAACCAATGCACTAAAAGGACTCTGACATTCTGTAATTTTAAGCTTTCGAAAATTAGTTTCGAGACATGTTCAAAAATTTAAACTTTCCGAATATTTTAAATAAAGATATTTTTGAGGATGTATGTGTAAATATATAATATGTACATAATTGCCCTCCATTGTACTTTATTGTATTTTTTGCTCTATAACCTTTTAGTTTTTTTATATCTCAAGGCCTAATAGAGATCCTACAGAAAGGAAAAAGTTGAGAACTCATGGGAAAGACTTTTTGCTTTCCTGACTACTGGGGTCCTTTGTCAGATTAATATGATACTATAACATCAATTAGGATAGTAAATTTCTATTCTCCTATTAGTTCTATTACTTGTTAAATCGATGACACTTGAAATGTAGAAATGTAATCTGGTTTAAATTAATTGAGCATGCGAATTTGTTTGCTACAAGTAGAACTAGATCTTTTAGTCCAGTATTTTTCTCTAGAAAAAATGTACATAATCTATTGCCAATTGCCAGACAATCAACACTATGAGACAATAACAAATTAACCAATGTACATATATTATTATATTTATGTAAAAGAAAATGAAAAAATTAAGAAAAAAGAGGAAAAGATTTAGCAAACAAGTGAAAAATGCAAACCCAATTACACTTTTACATGCTACCAGTTCTGTCGGCTGTAGGTTTTGGTTTCACTTTTGCCAAGTTAACAAGATCCCCAAATAAATTATCCTCTGGTTTGGAAGGCTTCCCAGATGGCACATAGGAAGCAGAGGAAACCTGGTAAGAATTTCTCAGAGCACCATCATCTCTCACTGATAAACCATACATTTGCTGCTCAACATATTGAACCCTTGGTTGCTGACCATAGCCATATCCTACGAATTGGTTGCCATACGTCTGTTGAGGATACATGGGATGCATTGGATGTGAAGCCATACCCATATAGGGACTGGCAACACCCTGAATATGCTGCGGGTACAAGCCTGATTGATTACTTTGAACATTGTTGTTGATTGTTGAGATATGGCTAGCATTTGGCTGCATATACATTCCAATAGCCTGGTCATGCCCCGCTGCTTGAGGCCCCTGAGAATGTGCAGCACTTTGTACATGCGTCATAACCACTTGAGTGACTTGCAATGGTTGTGGGTATTGACTGCCTACTACTGGGCTATCATTGTCTGTAGGTTGAGCTTCCCACGGAGGTGGCGGAAATGATCCACCACTTGTTGTACCTGTAAACCAGAAAAAAGTTAAATGATGCAAAATATCTCAAATATGAGAAGCACATATTGTATGCAATGGCATTCTCCCCAATCCAATCAGTCACCAATACAGCAAGCCAGTTGGGAAAGAAAATATTGAAGAGTTATGAATTTGCCATTAACCAACTTAAAAGCAGCAATCAGAGGTCGGAAATCAAAATTAATCACAGCAACTGCTAAAATGAAGAGAATGCATTTGTGAAAGGATTTGAGGCAAACAGGAATTAAAATAAAGAAGCATTAAGTGCACCGTAAACTGGTGAAGGAGGCTGTTGCTGCTGCGCAACCTGACCATTCCAAGAAGGACCGGTGCTCTGCATATAAGGTGATTGTTCATATCGAGGTGACCCCACATTTGGCACACCTCCATTTGGGTAAAACACTCCTTGAGATATGAAAGTCTGCTGCTGTTGAAATTGAGGAGAAAATGGACTAGTTTGGCCGGCAACATTAATTGGCTGGGTATTCACAGAAATAGGTTGATTGCTTCCATTAGAAAACATATCAAAAAGAACAAGGGCATTCTGTTGAGACACAGGGCTGGCTGGCTGCTGTTCGCCTAAGGGAACGAGAGCAAGTGAAGTCTCTGCTTTTGGTGAGTTATAGTCGTCACCACTAAGCAGGTCCACTTTAGGATCAACCTTTGCAGGGGGAGCTGATTCATTTGATGTTGGGGGCGCAGGAAGCAGTAACTGGTTCAATGATTGAGACCCAGTTTCAGCATTAGCAGACGACCTTCCATCCGTTTGTTTACTGGTATCTCCAAAATCAACCAAAGGACCATCAAAATCTACAAGTGCTCCAGTAGGTGCAGGCTTCAGATTCTCAGTATGATTTTGAGCAGGATTTCCGGAAGAAGTTCCTGAAGCAGAAGTTCCCGAAGCAATGGATTCATGCTTGGCCAGGACACGCTGAAGATCATCATTCAGAGATAGGCCTTGGCATAGCAATGACTCGTCCCTGTAAAAGTAGATAAAAGCAAACCATTACCAATGGCTTTTTCCGTTAAAGTTAAAGAAAACTAAGAATAGAGTTAACATGTAAAAAATATATGATACGACAACAATTACGTTGTAATATCTTGAAAAGGTAATGAGGCCTTACGAAGTTGAATTAACAAGGTGTACCACTCTCTGCTTGTATGTTCGACATTGCTCCACTAAATCAACAATAACTTCCTGCCGAAGACCCTGAAAATATAATACAAGAAATGTCACATTCAATAGAATCAGTAGTGTTGTTGATAAAAGCCTTAACAACGGCAACATCCTTCTAGATGAGGTCGACTGCATAGATCATGCAATGCCATTCAACATGGTAAAAGCCTTAAGCTTAAAAAATATTCTTTACTCAATTACATCAAAATTTGAAAGTTTGGATTGAAAAACTTACTTCTTTATTACCAGGGTCCAATGCATTGAGCATTTCAGCAAGAACATCCATAATACCACGAGCATTCTGAATTTCTGACAAACTGGCAATAGAAAGTCCAATCAAAACAAATCAAGGCTTCATTATTGACGGCAGTCTGTACCATGTAGCATAATTTTGTCATCATCAAAATAATTTAAGAAATGATGACAATACACAATCTATTATTGGATAGTGTGTCCCATGGCAAATCCCAGATCCTATCTAATTTCTGATTAGTAAGATTCACATGAAATTCACACAATAGTAAAGAATGGGGTATGCTACCAAGTGCCCAAGCACACTTGTTAAAGAGAATTTAGTACACCCTAAAAAATAATTTAAAAAGAAAGAATCAAGTGATTTTCTGTATCTTTTATATCAATAGAAAATTTGTGAAATTTATCCAATAATATTTTTTTCTTTTATCAGTTTAGTGTATCGTCGAAGAGGATTAAGAATTTATATTTATTTCCTATTTTATTATTAGTTTCCTTATTCGATTAGGATTTGGGTAATTATATGTTTATTACATCGCATAAATAGGAATATTATCTCCACTCCTAAAAAAAATAGGAATGATATCTCGTATCTATTTTTATTTTTTGTATCAAGTCTATATATATAGACTAACCTTTTTTGTATAGTATCGTACAAAGCTAGAAACAAATGGGAGCTAGAAAATTCATTTACCTGTAATTTTGATACTTCATCTTGTAAATAATAAAGAAAAAATATATGGATAAAAATGGATAGCCAATTATTAAAAATTGAATCCTTCTTTAAGAAAAATCTTGCATATTTTTTTTTACTTGCCCCAGCTCCCATGATTCGCTAAAAAAAAAACAATGCAACAGCCATCTTAACTGATAAAACAGTTCACATCGCTACTCCAATTATAAATAAAAAGGAATAGTGTATGGCTTCAAAACGTGACACTGAGCTACAAAAGAAAAATATAAACTGGTAATAGATATAGTAATGATACTGAACTACGTAATATATTCCATCAAAGAAAAATCTGAAGATAGCACTAGCACGAGAATAAGAAGCCCATAGATGAGTGTCAAGCAATATGAAGTTATCAACAATTAAGTCAACTTCCACATACAAGATGACAAGAAAAGTGATAGAAATGCACCTCAGTGCTGGAAACTCAGAATCCGCTGAGGACTCAGCTGTGTCTTGTCGAGCAACAGTATCTCGTATATTTTGAGGGTATGATGACAGTGGTTGTGTTTGTAGCGGTGTGAATACAGGTGCAGATCGCTCAGACCTCTGAGGGAATACTGCCCCAGCACGCTGAAACAAACAAATCCTTTATAGAACAAAAGGAATAGATAAACAAAAATTAAACTTAAAAAGATTTATGAAAATGTTATGGTTGTAACCATCAATACTAAAAAAATAAAAACCCATATAACCAGTCAGATAATAAGAATTATGTCCAAAAGAAAAGTGGCAAAGGCCTCCTTTAAGAACTGTATGTCCTCCTGTTTGTAATCGTAAGTGGAGTTGAAATATTTTGTAAGAACATCTGAATGCAAAAAACTTGATAAACGTACCAAAAGCTCCTGGTATGCTGCATAATACTGTGGATATCTTGCTCTTGGCCCTCCAAAAGCCTCTTGCCAAGTATCTATAAGAACCAATATCTTCTCTCGGACATGATAATCGGTCTACAGTTTTCATAATAAATATGATAAACATGCTCTTCATGATTAAGTCAGGTATAAAATAGGAAGGCTTTGGAAACATCTAAGAAATATCAATACCTTCTTCTTCGCTATTTTAACCATCTCATGAAGAACATCTCTCTCGGCAACATGCATGTGGATAATGTCTCCACAATTCTTAATGATTGTCTCCAACAGCTAAAATATAGCAGTCAAATGGATAAACAAATGAGTTTCTCCAATATTAAAGATGATACAGGTATTTTCATTATAATCAGACTACACAAAATCCTCCTTATCTAAGCAAACCTAATTTATACAGCTCTAAGGTATTCTGAGAGGGAAAGGAACTCAAATATACAGACAATCTGACCAAAGAACAGCGACTGCCTTATGGAACATTCAATTCCATGTACATCACACTGTTGACTATTACTTAAAACTAATTCAGAGAAGATGATGATTCGTTTCATTTCATTGCTTAACCTCACTTTTCTTCCCACTACTTTTGGAGTGTACTTGACGGAACAAAGCTTTTAGATTATAAAAAGAGTATTTTATCTTGACAAATTTGAACCTGATTATCAGCTTCATAAGGATAATATATTTAAAATAATAATAAAATGGGAATTAAAAGGTTGTAATTCTTTACTCCATCTTTCCAAAAATGGAAAGAAATCTAGGTTCTGTTCCATTATAAAATTTCCAAAAATAATGGGATTACATTTTTATTTCATTCCATTCCAATCCATCTCATTCCATTACGTTCTGATACATTATATTTCATTCTCTACCACTAATCCAAACATAACCTTGGTAAAATCCCATCTCATCAAAGACATATCTAAAAGAATGTTTACAATTTCTTTCCTAGATAAAAACAACATAAGGAAGATATAAAACAATGCTGTTTTTCAACAGTTCAGAAAGCATACCATAATAAATGAATAAACATAAAAAAGAGACTTATGCTAAAATTTCCTTTGAATCGCCCCCAAATAATAAGCAATCAATAACAAAAGCTTCCTGCCAGTTATTTATCAATCAACAGCCAACAATTAATCCAAGGAATCATAAGTTGAAAGTTTTCTTCCCTTCCAATAATCTTTTTTCTTTAATCCACATGCATATATGGTACTTGTGGAATGTGTGATGACATTGTTAGGCCCATAGAAGAACAAGTCTTAGATGTGGCTAAGATTCCTAAGCTGTGTCAGGTTTATGTTAGAAGAAAGAAGAATTAGTTACATCACTTAGTAGTCACATGTGTAAGTATAAGGCTGTGTTGTATAAATACCTAAGTGAGTTGTTTTTAAGAGTCAGTCTTGGATTCTTTGATTGTAATTGAGAGAAAGCCACTTTCTCTGTTCAGAGTGTTAACTATGGGGAACTCAGTTCTATCTCTTCATTTCAGGAAACTTTTTGTTCTTTCCCAAATATCTCTCTGTCATCCTCTTTTTCTCTTCCTAATTCTTTGTGTTCTTCATTTCAGGAAAGTATGAGACTTCTTCTCCTACAGGTTTGCCACAACCCCTACCCATCCCCTCTCAGGTTTGGAAGAAATCTCTTTCGATTTCATTGTTGGTTTGCCAAAATCTAATAGGTATGATGCAGTAGTAGTTGATTTCCTCACAAAGTATGCATATTTTATCCTGCTAAAAGCATCGTTATTATGCTAGGAAAATTGCGAAGGTTTTTGCTAAGGAGATTGTGTGTCTCCATGGGATATCTTCTTCTATATTGAGTGATGTGATCCTGTCTTTGTCAATCCTTTCTGGCAAGAGCTATTTTCTATTCAAGGGACAATGCACCAGCTTATTCGGCTTAATACCCTCAGATGGCCAAACTAAGGTAATAAATCATTGTGTTGAACAATAGAGGTATTTTGCAACGGATCATCCTCTTGGGTTCCTTGGGCATAAACATCTCTTGGGTTCCTTGGGCATAACTATAGTATAACACCTCGTACCATGTGTCTTTGGGTACTACTTCGTTTAAGGCTCTTTACGGTTGGAGTCTTCCTTCTATTTCTCAATTGGAGGAGGGCGAAAATCGTATCAAAGGAGTGGTTCGTGATTTGAAGGATCATGATGCAGCCTAGCAGCAACTTAAGCATCATTTGCTTCGTGCTCAAAAGAACATGAAGCGTTTACTGATAAGCACAGACATTAGGGGTGTATCAGGTGGGTGATTGGGTTTTCCTCCATTTACGACCTCACAAACAACATTCAGTTGCTTCCTAAATCTTCAAAAGCATGTTCCTCGTTTTTTGGGCCATATAAGATTGTTGCTCGTGTTTGCATTGTTGCTTATACTCTTCATTTGCCTCCCTCTTCAAAAATCCATCCAACTTTCCATGTTTCTCAATTGAAACATGCTTTTGGTCATATTAGTTCTCCATGGAATTGCCTGCTGATTTGGACATTGAGAAGTTAGCCATACTAGCCCATGTTTTGTCCACTCATGTGGTTACAGCAAAGGAAAAACCATTCAAACAGTACTTGATCCACTAGAAAGGTCTTCCTGTTACTATGGCCACTTGGGAAGATGAATTTGTTCTCATTAACCAGTTTCTCAATTTCTACCCTGAGGACAAGGCTTCATCTTCAAGGGGTGCTATTGTTAGACCCATAGAAGAAGAACAAGTCTTAGATGTGGCTACTAAGACGTGGCAGGTTTATGTTAGAACAAAGAAGAATTAGTTACATCAGTTAGTTAGTAGTCACATGCATGAGTATAAGGCTGTGTTGTATAAATACCTAAGTGAGTTGTTTGTAAGAATCAGTTTTGGCTCCTTTGATTGTATTTGGGAGAAAGCCTCTTTCTCTGTTTGGAGTATTAACCCTAGGGAACTCTTGAAGTTCTATCTCTTTATTTCAATAAGCTTCGTGTTCTTTCCCAAAACTCTCTCTACCTTCTTTTTTTCTCTTCCTAATTCTTTCAGTCCCTAACAGACTTCTAGTATTCCTTGAATCTATACTCAGACAAGGTTTTCACTGTAGGCTCTTAGCTTATTGTTGCTTTAAGGAAATGTCTATTTCGGACGATCAGAGAGAAACGTTAAATCGTACCATAGTGTTGAGTAATCTAAAAAAGTGAATAAATAAAAGAAACATTGATCCTAAAGGAGCCTGAATAATGTATAAAATGTAAGAGCTTACAGTCAGTGCACTAATTTGAACTCTAGGAACTTTACTTCCAAGCCGCTTCTTTATACCTTTAACAACATCCTTTGCTTGCCTGACAAATGATATAACCAAACTGAGTTAGCAAACTCTCGAACCACAAACGAAGAAGCAAAATTAAAATTTTAAACACAAAATTGCATTTAAACATTTATATCTGTTCCAGCTTATCCCAGGTAAGATCAATGGGGCCGTGCTTATTTGCCCACAGTCGGGCATATTTGCCCCAAAGTCGGATGCGACGCCATAGTTAAGACAGAAGGAACCTGGAAGCCCAACCACCAGTTGGCCCAAGCAAACATCGCATCATTGATTGTCTAGAGCATTCATTCCATTCCAGCACATGGTACAAGGGAAGGTACAGGTCGCATTTTTTAGGTAATTCCCATTCAATAAGGCCCATATAACTTTTTTCTTCCGCATAAGTCATGCCTTGTCATATAAGAACCTCTAGGTGGCACCTGGCTTTTGATCTTAACCAGCACAACAAGTATTCAATGGTCCCCGCCTTTACCGCCAAAATAGGGCTGTCTATCACCACCAACCTACTAGATTTCGTAACTATCATGCATCCGAAACCTACCACCTTTAGTAGTAATATCTAAGATTCCATATATATTGTTCCTCTTCCAAAATCATTCTTTAACTTGGACATTACAGTCTTTTGCAGGTATCATATCACCCACCTTCACTGTGCTGTGCCGTGTCAACCTTCTTGAAGCCACTCGTCATCAAGAGCAAAATTGATATACACCCATTCCGGACTACCTCAGACCAACATCCATTAAAAAAAAAGAAAATTCCAGTTCCAAAGTGTGTAAACTCAGAATTGAATAGAAACAAAAGTAACGAGTAAAATGAGATCTGCCACCCCTTTTTCCCACTAGCAAAAAGACAAAAGCAGCTCACAATGAACTTGCAAACAAGAAATAGGATTTTCCAGATATAATTCCAAATTACGAAACGTAACTTAATGGGCACAAACACAAAAGTATTAACTCCTACAAGGCTTAAAATGTCCCATACAAAGGATCTGGCAACTTATAGCAAGCAGAAGCAAATTAGGCATTACACAGCATCAGCCGAACAAGTGGATCATGCACGCAGAATCCATAATAGTTATCTACTATCCCTGTCCCTAATAGATCAATGAACAACGGCACTCAATCCTCAATCAACAAAGTCAAAACTCAAGTCCAACCTCTGCCTCGAATTTAAATTTCCTATTTCAAATTCTTCTGCTCGATTGCTGTTACAGCTAATAAAACAATGCAAAGTTGAAATCACAACAATCATTGCAGTTTAATAAATAATAAAGCAGATGAAACATATGGTAGAAGGAAGAGGAAACGCCAACGGCTAATCATCATCCATCAACACTAATTCGTAAATCAACTCTACAACTTATCTACCACGCCAGAATTCATTCATAACAGAAACCAAAAATAACCATAAATCTCGCTCGCGCATTTTTGTCCGTAATAATTCCGCAGTAAACCGCAGAAACAAAATAGAACTATTCGATCAAAACGAAAACGAAAAGAAGAACAAAACCGCGCAAAAAAAAAAAAAAAACCCGCGCACTCTCGATAACTTATAACATGAACAAAAAGCGAAAATCCCCGAAGGTTTACATACCCAGGATCGCGATTGAGTATGTCACAGATCTCCATGTTCAAAGCCCAATCAGGGCCCACGAGCATGCTGCTTGTGGCACGTTCAACCAAGGGATTCACCATCGCTTCTCGCCGGCCACTAGAGGACCAATATTTTCCGGTGGATGAAAGAGCGATTCCGGCGATCACACCGAGATATAAGTAACGGCCTCGCTCCCTCGGTCTCCAACAACAATAACAAAGTTTGCTACTACGTCGCTGAATGAATAATTCCGTTGAGGTAAAGTAGGGGTAGAATTGGAAGTGGGAAAATCACATACCAATTATAAGAGTCCACGTGGCAGTGTGAAGGCGTGCTTCGCTATGCCACACCTGGTATACACTTCAGAAACATCTGTGTAGTCAATGAAGTTTGAATATATAAATGCGGACGTTGTTTCGGCAAAACCATAACAAATAGAGACTAAATCCGAAGATAATCATATTTTATAATTATAATTAATTAACAAAAATTAGAAAATATCAACCAAATCTTTCTGTTTTCTAGTTATTAATCTTTCTGTTGAAAAGGTTTCATTAATCTGGATAGATAACACTTTTCTTTTAACTTCGATCCTTATATGAAATAACTATTTTTTATTTTTATTTTTTCCCCTAAATTTGTTCAGACCTTCATATACATATTTCATGTGATTAACTTTTTCTTAATACCAATTCAACTTATATAAAAGAGGTTATAATAATTCATGCATTTCACTCAATCAGAATTATATTCTTTGATCATGATTGATAGTGGAACATTTTCCATACATATAATACATTTAACAAATTAATATAAATATTTTTAATATTTAGACAAAACAAAAATTACAAGTATCGGTTGCTTGTGGATATTTTAAATTTTTTATAATTATTCCACCGAAATACAATTTAATTGAATAAATTATATTTTTATACGTTGCTAGTGATTTTTTTCCTATAAATATTATTTAATAAACGGCTAAGCATAAAACATTATTACCATAAAAAAAAAATTATGCATCTTGGTTACCTTGAAGAAACTGTAGCTAAAATCAATAGAATTAAAATCTCAGTGACTTGTATTAATAGGACAACTTACTTTCATGATTAACTAAAAATGAAAATAGAACCAACTATAAATTTTTGCTTAGAAGAAAACAAATAGGATCACCGTTTTCAAAGCAAACCGGCTAAGATAATAGCCATCTGCAATAGCCAAGCATATGTTCTCTGATGGCACAAGAAACCTTTGTATTAGATGAAATGTATTTATTTTATATAAATTTACATTGTTTTACGTAATAAACTTTTGTATGTATCTTGTGGTAATATTTTTTTTATAAAATAACGAAGCTGGATATTCTTCGGAGCTTCTATAAATTACAGTTATTAATAGAAGTTAATTTTATTTATTTATCATTTGTAAAGTTCAAAATTATATTAACTACTTTTTATCAATTGTCTTTTTGAATTTTTTTTATTTTTAAAATTTACAATAAGTTTACTATGTTAAATAAAAATAAGATAAACAAAATAAATGAAAATTTCAAAATTGTTTCTTTAAAATAAAAGTATTGTACTTTTTGATTTGGGAGGAAAAAATAGAAAATAGATAGAAGGTGAGAGAGAGTATAATAATGATATAAAGTATATATGCAGACAAATCATGTCGCTATTGACAGCCGGCCGAGAAAGGAAAGGGCGCCGTCATTTCAATTTTTAAGAATATTTTTATTCACTAATGGAACACTTGGTCTGTGTATTTTCCTTCTTAAATAAGTTTTATGATATTAGTATTTTTTAGTTTTAATCCACGTGTAATTTTTAATCGTCTTTACAAAATTATGTGAAATCTGTAAAAAAATTATTTATTGACACTTTTGAAATTTTAGAAATTGTACCGTATGATCAAAAGGTACTTCGTCCACAATGTGCAAACCTTAAGATGTATTCATCGAGATATCGAGCCAAATATGAGTTAGCTAAAAATGAAAATTGAGGATTAATTATGATCAAAATATTTATTAAATGTCATAAATTTATTTTATTATTGTAATTAATAATAAAATAGCATTATTGTGCTACCACTTAACGAAAAATACATTCATTTACGGAAGAAGATCTTTTTTATTTGATTTTTCCAATAACTTCTTTGACTTTCGGATGTTTTTATAGAGGTTGGATTTGGTATTTGGATATTCTTTTCGAAAACGATTTCGTCAATCATTTATAATTTAAAATAGGTTATGATACTTTTTAAATCGGTATAAATTGATAAAACGAAATTTTTTTTCTTAAATGAGGATAAAAAAATCATTTTATAGATTAAATATTGAGTACTTTCTTAAACATTTGAAAATCTTTTATAAATATTTTCTCGTATTTCAACTAAGACTTAAAACAGAAAGCAACTAAGTTTTATTAAAAGATACAACAAAAAATAATACATCTTTCCTGTAGTTATAAGAACAATAAATATATTTATAATTTTGAAGCATGGACAACTTTTTAATTTTTAATATTAAATTCTTCAAAGAAAATTACAAATCTTTACTTTGCAAATGAATTGTTTGTGGCTAGTCTAATGAGGACAAATAAAATATTTTATGATAAATTTGAAAGTTATAAATTTATTATATGAATCTCTATTTTCTTTTTAAATAAATAAACCATCTATCTTTTTATTTATACTTTTTTATTTATTGTGACTTTTTTGGCATGTTTAATCTTCTTTACACTTTCCCATCATTGTTTGGTGATTCTCTAAATTATTCTCTACGCCACTAAAATTTAAGTACGATGTATTGTTATGACTACGATGATTTTTTATGTCACCTTTGTTGATTTCATTTAAAAATAATAATATGAAACAATTTATTTTGTTTTATTGTTGTTAATATTTTCTTTTCTTTTTAAGAGTTATAGTCTTGAAGATTTTACATTAACCAGAGATAAGGTTAATTTATATATAAATGAGTATAAATTTTATTTTACAAATCAATATTTTAAGTTAGAGTTAAACTTAAAATCTACTTTTTAAGTTTGTATTATACTCATTTAGAGTTTATTCTTAGGATATTTGATGTATAGTGTCACCTTATCAACCCCTTATTAGACAGTTCATAAATGTCTAGTCTCATATACAAGTTACCCTATCAAATCCTTATTAGACTGTTCATAAATGTTTAATCTCATACACAGTTTGGACAGTTGTTTCGTATACTCCAACATTTACTTCCTATACCTATTACTTTACTTATAAGAAAAAACAAAAATGTCTTCCTCTATACATATAAAAAAGTTATAATTTTTATGATAATTGAGTTTATAAAAGTTAGTGATCAGTTGTGAGAGGTAGAACAACATGTTTTTAGTTGTGAGAGATATAATTTAATGGATTCGTGTTTCATTTGATTCATTTATTTTTATAAGTTTGTAAAATTTTATTTTGATTTGATTTATGGTTGATTTCATTGGTGTTTTGAGGAAGGATTTCAATTATCCTTACATTAAATTGTATTATATTTATCAAAAACTTTTTTTATTTAATGAACACTAGATTTTAGTGATAAATATTATAGCTGTCAAACATTTCTTCATGACTATATTGTGTATAAGTTTTTTCTGATTACAAGATTCTTGAATAGACTCCATTATTAAGTTCAAAGCGTTTTTAGAGTTCAAATGAAGTTAATATCGTTTTAGAAATACCTATTTATATACATTAGTGTTTTTATTATGTATTATTTTTTTACTATATAAAAAATAGATAATTAAATATATTGTTTATGATACATTGTATTAAAATTAATTATAGGTAAAATATGAGCCATTACTTTTTTCTTTTTAATTTTACGTGACAATCACTTTTCCTATTTTATTATTATTTTTCTATACTACGTTTTATTTTTATTTTTTTTCTATTGGTTGCCTTCGTTATAACTTTTTACAGTAACTTAAATATAATTAAAAATAAAATAAGAAAATAATTTATGTATATTAAAAGAAAAATCTCCATTATATGTAATTAACATATTGTTACAAATATTACATTTTTTTCTTATATATATTTTTTTTTGTAAACACATATGTTTTTTTTTTTAATTTATAATTGCGTCTCGTTATATTTTTAATAATACCAGATAATGTGATACTTAATAATATCTCTACGCTATTATCATTGTTAATAGAACTATTAAAAGATTAAAATAAAGTTGTTGATATATTGACTTGAAAAAAATTATAAATCATACTAATTTTTTAGCGAGCCCATTTAACTTACAATCAGTATAATCTACAAAATAATAGTTATATTTTTAAAATATTATAAAAAATTTATTCTAGGAAAATACATACAGATATTATTACATATTAAATTGTTACATCTACCATTAATTTAATTAATATAACTTAAATTAAAAGAACTATACATTTAAAAAAATTTAAATTATATTTTTTTACTTTTTTGAAACTAGCGGAAATAGCTTGTTATCCCATTTATTTTAATTTTTTTGAAATAAATTCTTTTACTAAAATACAATAACTCAAGCAAAAAGAAATTCAATTTTTCACTAAAATAGCACATTTGGTCAGTTTATTTCTCCAATAACATATTATATTAAATAATTAGTCAAATAACTATTAATTTACATCTTTTAATTTAATATAAAACTAAATACTTCTCTAAATATTTAATTTTTTGATAAATTCAATTTTCAAATTTTTAATTTTCCAATTAATTATTTATTAAAATCGTTACTTTTCTAAATAATTACTTTTTAAATTATAATATTTTTTAAATAATTATTTCTTAACATAAATAGTTTTTTGAATTATTACTTTTTAACATATTTATTTTTTAAATATTATTCTTCAATATAATTACCTTTCAAAATTTTATTTTTTAAAATATATATTTTCCTAAAATCTTATTCAAAAATATTTTATTTTCAATATCATATTTTTATTTTAAAATTGTCTTTTCTTTATTTTTAAATAAAAAACAAAAAAAATCAAATTAAGAACTATTATACTATTTAAATAATTATTTAACATAAAATGCTATTAGATAAAATTTGACATAATATATTATATTATGGGAGGAAATAAATAATTTAAATGTACTAAAATTTCAAGAAAATCAATATAATCTATTATATTAAATTTTGTCTTTTGGACACCTCTAACTATCAGTCATATCTAGACGCAACCATCAGTCATTCTTAAAATGCAATAACAATATAATTAAATTGCTTAATTGTTTTGACGAACTACAAGATTTAACTATCTATTCTGTTTCAAGAGAGAGAGGTATCTATTCTGTTTCAAGAGAGAGAGGAAACCAGACATAAGTGATATTGCATTTGTTAATCACACTTATAATAAGTATTTAATTAATATTCTGTACTTTTTATACAACATGTTTACAATGTCAACTAATTAAAAAGTTACTATTTTATAAGCGAAGAGTTTAATATTTGTAAATGTAAAAACTATATTATTCATTAATAAAAGTTCTTTTTTATATACCTTTTACCATATTTATTACAGATTAAAACTTAATAATCAGTCCAAGATGATAGTGTAAATAAAAAAGAAATATAAATTGAAAAGTATAATAAAAAAAACCTAGAAACTAGAAATTAAATGATGTAATAGGTATAAAAGGAAAAATAATGATTATACCCATGCCTTCAGGGCAGCGAATTCTGAAAGCAACTTCGCCATCGTCACCTAAAAAGGTAAAAATCACATTTCAAGAAATTAAAGAATTTCCAAGAGCACCGAAATCGAATAATCTTTATCATCTCTTTCACGTTTCGTTTCAACTTCCAATCTGTTAATTCACGATTCCAAACAGAAGCTCGCAGCTACTTCAAGTTTCTATCACTGTCACTGGTTTCAGCTTTTCTTTACCATCTTCCAAATCCCATTTCTCTGAAGCCTTTCATTGAAGCGTAATTGACTGATTAATCGGAGCAGCGTGTTAGGGTTTCGAAAAGTCGATATCGGAACAAACTCCAAACCCTAGATTCTGCATATCCATGTCATTCTGATTTTTCCTACTTCCGTCAATGGCGATCATCGGCGACGCACTTCGCCAGGCGTTCATGCCGAAGCGAGAGTACGAGTGCCTCAGGGAAGAAGAGAAAGCGTGGGGCAAGCTTCAGAGGCCCGTGACTGTGGCTTCCGTGGTTACCATCGGGCTTGCGATATTCGTTTCCACGGTTATCAGTTTGAAAATCGTGTTTCCGAGTAGCGATGGGAGGAGACCGTTATGCGTCGATCGGAGGCTTCAATCTATACAGATAGGGTTGAAAGGTGATTCCGATTCGGATCGGTTTCCCGGTGCTTTCTATCTCACAGACCAGGAGATTGCTGATTATTACTGGATGGTTGTGTTCATTCCTTCGATGATCGTTTTCACGCTCTCGGTTGTTTATCTCGTTGCTGGTAAGAAATTGGATTTCTATTTTGAGTTTGATGAGGGTTTTCTATCTGATTGTTGTGAACTTGTCAAGAGATAGGTGCCCAATTTTTGAAGATTGTTATTGGTGTTTGTTTTGTTTCATGAAATAGATAAAGGTATCCAATGCCACTTTGTTGGCATGTTATATGATTCTAAGTTTGATATTAGAAACATTTATGGTTATAATATAATGATTGAGAAAATATTTTTGGCGTTAAAGGGTTCCAAGAATGGGGACCGCTGGAAATCTTTTTTAGAGAAGCGCTGTGGGAAGAGTTCAACTGTAGATTTTGCCTTTTATGCGGGAAGAGTAATTCACGATTGCCGTCAAACATGAAATCTCTAGGGGTTTGATCAGGAAATAAATTTCTTACATCATCGCATGGCTAGAAGGAAATACCTTGAAATTGAAACAAAATCATAAGAAATGGAACCAAGATGGTTGGTGTCATTTGGAAAATAATCTTGATAGCAGTCACTTTAACCCCTGCACTACTTGCAGCCTCTTTAGGGTTGGCTTTAATTTCAACCTTGATTATTAGAGATAACTTAAATACAATTTATAAAGATTAAGCAAACCTTACTGAACAAACTGATTTTACGGAATTGAGTTAGGTTTTAAACACAAATTCTTAGAGTGTCAATAAAAGATTAAGAGATAGGGAGGCAGAAGTCTTAGCTCACATGGGTTGTGGTGCCTGTTGAATTGAGAAGTAAATACTTCAGGGCTGTTGGATTGTTCTCCCTGTTGTGATATAGAAGGCAAATTATTTTGATGTTACCATTAACTTGTCTGGTTTATGCTGACTAATATTTGAGGAGTATCTATGGGCATTGATGTAGCACGTGGGTTATTTTCAGTACGTTTGATATGATCAATGGACCATTGTACTATTCTCTTTGATCATTGGAAAATATGCATTTCAGCATTGTAGAGGGGAGTACTGGGGAAGTAGATCACTTGTTTTCAAATTTCTTTTGCCATTTTGTTAGAGTAATTCTACATTCTAAAATCATGGATCCATAACACAATTTTACAGTTTGATTCATGTAAGTCAATGCTTTCTGTTATAAACTTAAGAAAGCTTTACAAATTTGGGAATCCAGTAGTTGCACAAAGCCATCAATTACTCTAGTAGAGTATTTCTCATTTTTATTTTCAATTCAACCTCCAACCATTTCACTGAAATTTTAGATAATGCCACAGATCTCACCATGGGGATTATTTTCACAGATTTGCTAAATGATGTGGATGAATGTCAGTCAGAGATAACTATGTTTTGAAATATATTTCATTTCTATAGCATAAGTTTTTTGCTGAACTTATGATCCCTTCTGCCTTTCTTTTGGAATTCATGATGTTGAACTTATATAGGTCAATGGTTTGTGGTGCCAAAAGAGTGCCCTCTAAACCTTACACTTCACATCCCCTCTTCCCCTCACACCAATGCAAAACATGTTTTTAACTGCATTTTACAGCTTGCTTATTTATAATTCATCTATTCTTTGATTGTGATTGTGGTATAATATTTAGGCTTAATGCACATTTATCTTGACAAACTAGGTATTTTTTTATCAAAATATTTGGGTATATAGAAGGGATTAGGGATATGAAATACTTTTAAAAATTTAGTATTAATTTGATAAAATTTGAAGGATCTTGTAAGATAAGAGATTAGGGGTTGAAGTGATATAATTTTGAGTTCTTTTTTGGTGAAATCTGATGTTTTGGTTGGTGACTTTTTAGCAAAAGACAATTTGGGCAATTCATTTTATTAAGATTTTTGGTAGAAAAGGAGCATTTGAGGGCTTTAGGTTATAAAAGAAGTTGAATAGAGAAACGAATTTGCTTACTTTTAACAAAGGTAAATTATTCAGTAGGTCCTAAACCATACTTGCAAATTTCAAACAGATCCCTAAACTATTTTTTAATTGGGTCCCTGGTCTTAAAGTAGCTCAGTGGTTATTTTTTGGCCGTATAAAACCCCCACAAAATGACAATTTGTGCTGGTGTTAGAAACCCTAAGAATTCAATTAAAAAAAATTTCATGACCGAAGACCTAATAAAAAAATAGTTTGGGGACCTATTTGAAATTCATCAATAGAGAGATTTAATTGGCTCCAACGAAACTAGGAGGACCAAAATCAGACATAGTTCAAACTGAAGGGACAAAAGGTGCAAACAAGGGTTGTCCTTTTTTATTTGGAAACATGTGTTAGATAAATACCCAGCTGATTGTTCTTGGTGCATTATTTTGTTTCTCATAAATTTCTGTTTTTGGGGTAAAATGACTTGTCTTATTAGTTCTCAAAGCTTTGTGCCATAATTAGGGAGAATATATTTTTGGTGTTATGTCTTATTTTAATTATGACGATTGTTTCGCAGGCATGGCTGTTGCATATTCTGCTCCAACTAGGCATGGATGCTTGAAGGTGGTTGAAAATAATTTTTGTGCTTCAAGAAGGGGTATAATTTCTTCTATATCAACGGTCTTTTCCTCTGCGACGTTCTCAAATTTTGGTGGATCTTATACTTGAGCATTTTATTGGCCCAAAATTGACTTAGTTTTTTGTTTTCTTTGGATAACATACAGGTGGAGTACGATGTCTATCCATCTTAAACCTTATATTTGCTATCATCTTTGGTCTTCTTGCCTTGTTTCTTGGTTCAAGCCTCTTGACAATGGTGAGCAACTGTTCTAAACCTCTATTTTGGTGCTATGAAATTACATCGTGGGGACTGGTTGTACTATATGGGGGCACTGCCTTCTTCTTGAGGAGAAAGGCGGCCACAATTCTTGATGAGGGAAATTTTAGTGGTCGAAGTCTAGGGCTGGAAATGTTGGAAACGAACCCCCTGGAAGTTACCCCAGAGGTGGAAAGGCGTGTTAATGAAGGGTTTAAAGCATGGATGGGTCCATCCCTTCTTTCTTCTGACGAAGAAGACGAATCTGACATCTATGACGAGGCACCTCGTTCAATACGTGCTAACTCGGACAGGCAAAGAGTCTGAACTCACTAAATTCTGTGTCAAGAGCTTCATATCATCTTTTCCAGCCTTCATGCCTTAAAGAATGCTGTATGGTGTGGAAATCAGTTTTGAACAAAAAATGTTTACATGTATCATATGACAAAAACAAATGTTGATTAAGCGAGTGTGGATTTGATGTTCAACTTTGAGCCACGGTTTCGTCTGGTCCAGTTGGTAATCTGTAGTTTAGTCTGTGAATAATTACGAAATTTGGAATGACCAAGTTTTGCCTTCCCTTTGGTGGACTACAAAATGTTTACTGAACAGCTCACTGATCTGCTCTATCGTGGCCTGTTTTTAGTTTGATTGCAATTTTGTTTGTGTAATTTTAGTCTCAACAAAATTGCTTTGCAAGAAAGAAATCCGTGTAAAACCAACCAGAAGCATTAGCATTTAAATCGATTCGGTTCAGAGACGGTTTATTTTTATAACTTTCATTACTAAATAAATACATTTGTTCACACTAAAATGAAATAAATATAACACTTTTTATGTAAGGAAAAAAATTTAAAAGTGGTCCGAGTCAAGTTCGTGAACAGTCCAAGTCAATATAACAGATTGTTTTGGACAATCTGAGTTATTAGTAGGGGAGATTTTGGAGACACTCTTTCCTCATAGATAGGATACGGAAATTTCCCCTTTCGAGTTGTGGTAAAAAAGAATTTTGAAGATTAGTACAAGTAGAAGATGCCAACGATCAGCTTCTCGAACGGTGAGGTTTTGGGTGTTAGGTATTCAAGTGTGAATCTAAATTCTATATTCAATAGGAATAAAAAAGTTGAGCAACATATAAAAAAAGAAGACCCACAAATTCAATACCTTAAGATTGTGTTTCTCTCTTGAATTTTTTAGCATGTGGTATCAGAGTCGATAGTTTGAGCAGTAACCGGCTCAGACGAGTACAGTTTGATTCCTGTATCGAAAGTCTCAAAGGTACAAGTGAGGGTCATTTGTGAGTGAGGTACTCATGTTTGAAAATACTTCTGCTCGAGGGGGAGTGTACCACTGTGGAAGAAGCTTGAGGGGGAGATTGTTAGGTATCTAAGTGTGAGTCTAAGTCTCACATTGAGTAGGAATGAAAAAGTTGAGCAACATATAAGAAAAAAGACTCACAAATCCAATGTCTTACGGTTTTGGGTTGAAGGTGGTGTCATTCCCTTATGTATTGGCTCTTGTTTTCATTCTTGTTTGTCTCCCATGTGTTTTCCCCTCGAATTTTCCCAGCATTGGGTTCAGAAGATCAATTGTCAAACAATAGTCAGAATCACATATAACTTTCCTGTATCTCTTTTTTTATCCTAGCGGCTAATCATGAATTTTTTTGAACATTTATACTTCTAGGTTGGTTGAGGATCAACAAGATGTAACCATGCTATCCATTGCCTAAATCATCACGAATTAAACCTCAAAACGAAGACTTCCAAGCTACAATAGTATTTATTTTAAACGAGACTATACCTGGGTGATGGAATGATGCATGACCTGATCTTGTTAACTAAACATCATAAGTTAAAGCAGTAAGTTGTTCTTTTTTCTATTATCTATCTTTTTTATTCTAATATTTGTTTATTTCTCCTTTTTTATTGTAACCCAAGACCTTTGTTCTCTATTTGTTGCATTCATTACTAATTACATCCTTTTCATACCATAATTGAAATTAATAATAGTTCTAAATATATTAGTGGTAATATTGAGATTCAATATATTTGTATATTTTATGGGATGGCCAATGACGTACGAGTAATATTATTGAGATCAGACCTAAGTTTATCGAGCTTGAGTCATAACATTACACAATCTCAATTTGGACTTTGGGCCTAGAGGTTAAAAGAAAGTGTAAATCGATCACGCACTCCTATAGCTTGCTATCAATTTACCAAAAATATCATAGATTGGGTTTGGATTGTGATGGAACACAACCCTCAACCTCGGACTTTAAGCCTAAAGGCTAAAGAGACCCGATGCAGCCTCTTTCTTTACGACCCATATCAAGCGCATAGACTTGGCGATGATTCCTAACCAGCACACAAACTTGGCAACGATTCCAACCAAGTGTAGAGACTTGGCGGTGACCCTACCAAGTGTAAATGACTTGGCGGTGACCCTACCAAGTGTAAAGACTTGGCAATGACCCTACCAAGTGTAAATAAAGACTTGGCGACAACCCTACCACGTGTGAAGACTTAGCAACCATTCCTACCAAGCACGAGGACTTGGCGGACTTGACGGTTTGGGTTGTGATGCTACATAGCCCAAAGGCTAAAGAGACTCGATGTTGCCCCTTTTCTTTATATCCTATACCAAGCGCATAGACTTGACAATGGTTCTTACCAAGCGTACTAATCAAAGCTTGATGCGTTAGAGTGATGTGGAGGAAAAGTTTTTACAGAGATTTTTCCCTCCATCCCGATTCATAAAGGCTAGATCAGAGATCTCAAATTTCAGACAAGGAAAGGATGAAGCCTTGTGTGTAGCATGGGAAAGATTCAAGGTGCTGCTTAGAAGGTGTCCTAACCATGGTTTTGAAGACATTGCACAGTTGAACATTTTCCATAATGGATTGAGGTCAGATACAAAAATGATCCTTGACGCAGCAACACGAGGAACCATGATGGCAGTGGACGTGGAGCATGCCACTCGAATTATAGATGCTCTAGCCTTAACAGATTATCAAGCACAATATGACAGGCAGAATGTGCAAAAGAAATGAGTTTTTGAGTTGAATACCATTGATGCAATTTTAGCACAGAACAAAATCATGACACATCAGATGGAAGCTTTGACTCAGCAAATGGCAAAACTGCAACAGCAGTTGCAGGCACAACAGTTACATGTTGTTCAAGCCTCGCAGACTGTTAATTATCAAGCTCCACTGTTGCAGTGTGATTTTTGTGGAGGAAATGATGTAAATGGGAATTGCTCACAGTAGACTGTAGCAGGAGCAACAACTGAGGAAGTACAGTATATGGGGAATCCTGGCAGGCAGAATGGTCAGCAGGAGAATTTTCCAAACAATGCCTCTCAAGGATGGAGAAACCCCTCAAATCAACCATGGGAATGGAAGCAGGAAATGGGAAATTCTGGTAGGCAGCCTATGTATCAGCAGCAACAACCTACACTGTATGATAGAACTAGCAAGCTTGAGGAAACTTTGGAGAAGTTTATGCAAACTTCTTTCACCAATCAGAAGAATCATGAGGCATCTTTGAGAAATTTGGAGACTCAAGTGGGCCAATTGGCTAAGCAGTTATCAGATCAGCAAGGGGGGCAGTTTTCAGCCAATACTCAGCCTAATCCGAAGGAGCAGTGCAAAGCAATCAGCATTCGTTGTGGGAAGCAAGTTGGTTCTGATGTGAATGTAGAAGCTGTTGAAAACAACAACCAAATAGCAAGTGGTGAAGGCAAAGTAGGAGAGGAAATTCCACCAGAAGTAATTTCATCTGAAAACAGCAAAGAAGGTGGAACACAGGATGAGGAAAAGTCTGATAAAAACCAGAATTGGTGGAAGATCCAGGAGGGGGTACCATTGAAACATGTGTCATATCCATATGCACCTTCCAAATGAGAAGCTGAGCGACAATTTATCAGATTCACTGAAATCCTGAAGAATTTACAGATCAACATACCTTTTACCGAAGCATTGCAGCAGATGCCTATCTATGCACGTTTCTTGAAAGAGATGCTGACTAAAAAGAGGAAATTTTCAGAGGAAGAAAGAGTGGAATTGGAGGCAGGGTGTAGTGCCATCATTCAGAAAACAATTCCACAAAAATCTTGTAATCCTGGGAGTTTTACACTACCTATCTCAGTAGGAAATTTGTACGTGGGGAAAGCGTTGTTGAACCTAGGTACAAGTATCAATTTGATTTCATTATCCATGCTGAAGAAAATAGGAGAGATAGATGTCAGGCCTACACGAATTACATTACAGTTGACAGATAGATCTATTAAGCACCTATATGGAGTGGTAGAGGATTTGCTGGTGAAGGTAAATAAATTCCTCTTCCCAATTGACTTTATGGTAATGGATATTGAAGAAGATGTGGATGTACCTTTGAGTTTGGGAAGACCATTTATGAAGACTGCAAAGGTCATCATAGATGTGGATAAAGGGAAGTTGAAGGTCTGTGTGGAGAATGAGGAAGTGAGCTTTAATGTTTTTGAGGCCATGAAGCATCGTAATGACAAAAAGGATTATTTTAGGCTTAGTGTGATAGATGAAGAACACAGTCGAGTGCAAAAAACTTTAGGCAGTTCAGACACACTGCTGCAAGTCATCACCAAACCTGCAGAGGAGTTAGTTGAAATGGTGATACAGAGGCTTTAGCCTTAGCTACCGAGTTAGACCAAGCTAAGGAATTTTTACAGAAGACAGAAAATAGAGAAAAACTGGCGATAGGTTATATTGTTGCAGAAGAGGCACCAGAGTTAAAGGTCTTACCACCACACCTTAAATACAGTTTTCTTGGTGGAGATGTGAAGAAACCAGTAATTTTAAGTAGTTTGTTAACTGCTGATGAAGAGGAACAAGTAATTGAGGTGCTGAAAATCAACCAAGAGGCTATTGGTTGGCAACTATCAGACTTAAAGGGAATTAGTCCAACTTATTGCATGCATCGAATACATATGGAGGCTGATTTTAAACCAGAGAGGAGACTGAATCCAACTATGAAGGAAGTAGTAAAGAAGGAAGTGCAGAAACTGTTAGAAGCTGGGATGATTTATCCCATTTCAGACAGTACTTGGATAGGTCCAGTATAGATGGTCCCAAAGAAGAGTGGAGTAACTGTTGTCCATAATGAGAAAAATGAATTGATCCCCACAAGAACAGTTACTAGCTGGAGAATGTGCATTGATTATAGGAAATTGAATTTGGCAACTAGGAATGATCATTTTCCTTTGCCATTCATGGACCAGATGCTGGAGAGGTTAGCAGGGAAAACTTATTATTGTTTTTTGGATGGCTATTCAAGTTATAATCAAATTACAGTAGATCCACAGGATCAAGAAAAGACAACTTTCACATGTCCTTTTGGTGTGTTTGCGTATAGAAAAATGTCATTTGGACTGTGTAATGCACCAGCTACTTTTCAGAGGTGCATGTTGGTTATCTTTGTTGATTTGGTGGAGAGCTGCATAGAAGTCTTCATGGATGATTTCTCAGTTTTTGACTCATCTTTTCAATCTTGTTTGGAGAATTTGAATACAGTATTGAGAAGGTGTGTTGAGACAAATTTGGTCCTGAATTGATAGAAATGTCACTTTATGGTTACAAAAGGTATTGTACTGGGGCATAAAATTTCTGAACGTGGCTTGGAAGTAGACAAGGCAAAAGTAGAGATCATAGAGAAACTGCCACCACTTACGAATGTCAAAGGGATAAGAAGTTTTCTTGGCCATGTTGGTTTTTATAGAAGATTTATCAAAGACTTTTCAAAAATTGCAAAACCATTGTGATTGCTTTGCACTGCTCCTTCGGATTAGGCTGAGTATTGGCTGAAAACTGCCCCCCTTGCTGATCTGATAACTGCTTAGCCAATTGGCCCACTTGAGTCTTCAAATTTCTCAAAGATGCCTCATGATTCTTCTGATTGGTGAAAGAAGTTTGCATAAACTTCTCCAAAGTTTCCTCAAGCTTGCTAATTCTATCATACAGTGTAGGCTGCTGCTGATACATAGGCTGCCTACCAGAATTTCCCGTTTCCTGCTTCCATTCCCATGGTTAATTTGGGGGATTTCTCCATCCTTGAAGGGCATTGTTTGGAAAATTCCCCTGCTGACCATTCTGCCTGCCAGGATTCCCCATATACTGTACTTCTTCAGTTGTTGCTCCTGCTGCAGTCTGCTGTGAGCAATTCCCATTTACATCATTTCCTCCACAAAAATCACACTGCAATAGTGGAGCTTGATAATTAACAGTTTGCGAGGCTTGAACAGCCTATAACTGCTGTGCCTGCAATTGGTGTGGCAGTTTTGCTATTTGCTGAGTCAAAGTTTCTATCTGCTGTGTCATGATTTTGTTTTGTGCTAAAATTGCATTAGTGGTATTCAACTCGAAAACTCATTTCTTCTACACACTCTGCATGTCATATTGTGCTTGATAATCTATTGAGGCTAGAGCATCTATAATTCGAGTGGCACGCTCTACGTCCACTGCCATCATGGTTCCTCTTGCTGTTGCGTCAATGATCATTTTTGTATCCGGCCTCAATCCACTATGGAAAATGTTCAACTGTGTAATGTCTTCAAAACCATGATTAGGACACCTTCTAAGCAGCACCTTGAATCTTTCCCATGCTGCACACAAGGCTTCATCCTGTCCTTGTCTGTAAAAACTTTTCCTCCACATCACTCCAGTGCGTCAAGCTTTGATTAGGATGCGACTTTAATCATTCTTTTGCTTCTCCAGTTAACGAGAAAGGAAACAACCTCATATAGGCAACATCTTTATCCTAATATTCGAATCCCATGGTAGCCGTCAATTCATAGAATGTTGACAAATGAGTATAAGGATCCTCATGCTCCATTCCTGTGAATTGATTAGCACTAACCAGCGTCAGATGTGCTGACTTTATTTCAATAGCTCGAGCTGTGTTAGGAACAACTATGCTTGAAAAATGTCTAGGCCCTTGCTGTAAAGCATAATCTCCCAGTACTCTTCTTTGTGGCGGATCAGCATGATCGTTGGCCTCTTCTGCCATGATTTCGCCACCAGTTTTGAAAAAACTTGTTAACGGATTTAATCAGCAAGTGTACTGATTTCGCAAGTAATATAGACAATATGTCCAGTATCGTATCCTCAGGGAACAAATTATATAATTGAATATTGAATATGTATCAAAACATTGTGAGCAAAAACAGTTAATAAAGATGGATTTAATTTTTGCGAGGTAATGGTTAATTTAACAATAATCAAATATAAGTGAATGAATTAAAGATAATTAAAAACCTTGGGATTGAATTGTAACTATCTCTCATTCCCATACACTCATAATTAAGTAATTATGTCATCTTATTAAATAACCTTTCTATGCAAATTAAAACTTTTTCAACCTGATTCCTCTAGCATTGAAATTCATAAATTAAAATACCTAACTCTATTCCTAGTTACTAGATTAATTTAATCAGCATTAAGAACATTTGCAATGAATAGTCATTACGTTACATTTCATTCCTGAATGTATACGTGCAATGAGTTGAACGTTTTAGTTCTAATTTCAAATAATGTTTTCCAGTCAAAATGAGAAATCTAAGATATATAAATGCTAAACAAAACGTTAACAAAGATATTTAAATTGAATGACATAAAAACAATATCAAGAGTGCATGTGAATTTGAGAATTTACATTCAATCCCAAGAAGAGAAGTTAGCTACGCATGGTAGCCATGAAAATACAATAGAAAGGGAAAAGAAAAGTTATTGATTGCGACGACGCTTTAAGAGATCTTCCAAAGATGATGAATGCCCCCTTACTTTAACCTAGCCTCTCTTTTATAAACAGTCCCTGCTGTCTGTTACGAAGCGGCTGTTATTTCGCACTTCCCAACTTCAGTGATGTTATCGCTTTCGTTTAGGGCTTCTTTCTGATTTAAGTGAGTTTTAGCTTGAGCTCCCATGTTAGCGTAAGCAAGAAGTCACTTATAATCTGTTTTTCTGCTTCTTTCCTTAATTCCAACATTTCTTGATCTCTCTTCTTTCGAATCTTACCTAAATCTCAACAGCATTCTCTCTATCCACAACCAAAACACATTAAACGGAAAAATTAACAATAAAATCTCTAACTGAAACAGAATCCTTAAAAAACCTTTAATTAAAACAGAATTACCATAAAAAAATCCTAACAACTCTGCATATAATTAAACCAACAATGAACAGTTATCATGTACAGACTTGGTGATGATTCTTACCAAGCATATAGATTTAGCGATGATTCTTACCAAGCATGAGGACTTGACGATGACCCTACCAATTGCAGGGACTTGACAACAATTCCTATTAAACGCGAGGACTTGGCGATGACCTTACCAAGCGTGAGGACTTGGTAATGACCTTACCAAGCGTGAGGACTTGGTAACGACCTTACCAAGTGTGAGGACTTGGCGACGACATCAAATGATTAATGCTAAGTGTATAAACTTGGGATAAACTTCAAATGTCTCAGTGAAATCTCCTTCCCTAAAATTTGTTCTTATCTCCACATGTCCATGGACCTGATCCTGGTTTGCCTGAAAATAATAGAATTTATAATAATTTAATTTAAATTTTAAACAATAAAGGTATTTATAATACATATTCTCAAACTATTTTGTTGTAGATAGTGAAATCTTTTATTATCAATTAATTGAAGGATAAAAAAATATTGAATAGTTAGAAGTGATTGGTTTTTTGGTAGACTCTAACAACCCTGCTTCCTCCCCTTTAAACCCTTTACTTAGACATTTATGACTCATGTTCTCTTTTTCTTTTGCTGGTATATCTTTCTCATTATTTTAACATATGATTCAAGTACAAAAATTTTTATTTATTTCAATGTAAACATATGTTGGAAGTCATTTCTCAATCTCAAGACATAAAAAAGTTATACGTTTTACATAAAAACTTTATCATAACAAAAATAAACTTTATATGAAATAATTATTATTTAAATAAGAAAAGTTAAATGGTTAAAACAAGTCTTCACTCAGTCTTGGAAGACTGTAATAGCAGATAGAATGTCGATTTAGTTAGAACAAATATTTACTCAGACTTAAAAGTTGTGTAATAATAGACCAAATGTCTATCTGGTTAAAATAAATGTTTCCTCAAACTTTGAGTATATAATATTATAACCTAAGTATAATATCTTTAGAATTATGTCATAAACATAGATTAAAAACAATGTCTTATACAAATCATAACTAGAAATGAAACATGAGCAGATATTAGATTAGAAAAAAAAATAACGAGTTACTAAGTGTTTTAGTTAGAGTCATCTTTTATTTATTAAAACAACATTAAAAATGATTTTAAATATTTTAATGATAATATTGAAATTCACCTATTAAATAAATTTAATTGTCATATCTTAATTTTATTTTCGACCAATCAAAAAATATTGTTGTGGTATTTAAGACGGTTGAAGATAGAGTTTTGATCTTAATTTGCCAAAAGCATAACAATAATTTCAATTTCAGAAAAGTGATACACATACTACAACCCGTGCAACAATTTTTGTATTTTTTTTTTCCTAAAACTATAAAATGTAATAAACTATAACTAAGAAGTATAGATATAAAAAAACGTTGTTATATTGATGTAAAAAGATCTCGTAATATTATGAATTGTTGTATAATATGATACTTTCACTCTTAATTTTCCTAACCTTATTTCTCATGTGAATATAAGTTTTAAGATATACTTTTTTTTATTAATTCTCTTCATTACCCGAAAAAAAATTTCATACATATATATATATATATATATATATATAATTTTTATACTCTGCTTTTAATTTTTTTATCCAACTTACGAAATGCCATGACTCGATCATGGTGGGTATTGTCGAGATAAGGTAAGCCCAATACCCTTTGGCGGGCCTGAACAACGTACACAATTTCAATATTATTTTTATTTTTTCAGAAAAAGTGTTTAACTTATTCAGCTTCCCCTTCACTGCGAGTGCGCAAACCCTAGTTCTGTCCCTGTACCCGTCTCCCCTCCCAAACCTTGTTCCAACCATGGCGAACCAGGACTACGAAGAGCGCCAACCAACTCAGGAGCTGGGATACGACCCCAACTTTGTCCCTGACTCTGTCAAATCGTTCGTGGTTCACCTCTACCGTCACATCCGCGAGAAGAACGTCTACGAGATCCACCAGATGTACGAGAGCTCCTTCCAGACCCTGTCGGAGCGCCTCTTCAAGGACACACCGTGGCCCTCCGTGGACGCCGTCGCGCACTACGTCGATAACGACCACGTCTTTTGCCTCCTCTACCGCGAGATGTGGTTCCGCCACCTCTACGCGCGCCTCACGCCCACGCTCCGCCAGCGCATCGACTCCTGGGACAATTACTGCAGCCTCTTCCAGGTGGTCCTCCACGGCGTCGTCAACATGCAGCTCCCCAACCAGTGGCTCTGGGACATGGTCGACGAGTTCGTCTACCAGTTCCAGAGCTTCTGCCAGTACCGCGCCAAGATGAAGAACAAGACCGAACAGGAGATCGCGCTCTTGCGCCAGTTCGACCAGGCCTGGAATGTGTATGGGGTTTTGAACTTTCTTCAGGCGCTTGTGGAGAAGAGTACTATTATTCAGATTCTGGAGCAGGAGAAGGAGGGGCTCGAGCAGTTTACGGCCACGGATGGGTATGATTACAACGGGGGGAGTAATGTGTTGAAGGTGTTAGGGTATTTTAGTATGGTGGGGTTGCTTAGGGTTCATTGCTTGCTGGGGGATTATCATACTGGGATCAAGTGCTTGCTTCCTATTGATATTAGTCAGCAAGGGGTTTATACCAGTGTTATTGGGAGTCACATCACCACCATTTATCACTATGGTTTTGCCAATCTCATGCTCCGCAGGTAATGCTTTTATTTTGTGACTCTATTGATATCGATATGTTCTGAATGGCCTTCTCTTATTTGTAGATTGGTGGTGTTGGACTTCAATAATCCCTCTGTTATTTTGAATTGTTAATTTTATCTGTGGAATTTTCTAATTGTTTGTTGATCATACGATTTAAATTGATTAATTAGTGCTTTCCCTTACTATCACTTAATGGAAGTAGATTGTTTTTTGTTCATATAAAAAATGTATATGATCTCTTTCTGAACCCAATGTGGATCATTGAATTCATGATCGTACAACATGTGGATTCAGATTTTGTATTTTTGTCTTGGTTTTTAGTTTCTGACGTACAATTGAGAATCTTAAAGTTTATTAAAAATGGGAAAATACTCATTCATTCTGGAGTGCCATGAACTTGCAAGATTTTATCTGATCAGAAGACCAGACTGGTAAATAATAATCCAATACATCCCCCCATAATTTATTTTGATGAAGTTTGTCACAAGTGGAAAGTAATACATGTTGTTCGCTTGGATAAGGATTGATTAGAAACTGTTTGAAGGTTTCGTGTGTCTGTTGAAGAATTCTATCCCACAAGATTGTGTTTCATGTTATCATTGTCCCTTATTTATTTCATTACATGACCTGGCTGATAGCTTTTTTACAGATATGTGGAAGCAATTCGAGAATTTAACAAAATTCTCTTGTACATCTTCAAGACAAAACAGTATCACCAGAAATCACCCCAATACGAGCAGATTCTGAAGAAAAATGAACAAATGTATGCCTTGCTGGCAATTTGCCTTTCACTCTGCCCCCAAAGCAGGCTTGTTGATGAAACTGTGAACTCTCAGTTACGGGAGAAGTATGGTGAAAAGATGGCTAGAATGCAGCGATATGATGATGAGGCATTTGCTATGTATGATGAGCTCTTCTCATATGCATGCCCCAAGTTCATCACCCCTTCAGCTCCTAGTTTTGAGGAGCCTCTAGTAAATTATAATCAGGATGCCTATAGGCTTCAATTAAAACTGTTCCTATATGAAGCAAAACAGCAACAGTTGTTATCAGGTGTCCGGACCTTCTTAAAAGTGTATTCAACAATCTCCCTTGCAAAACTTGCGAGTTACATGGAAGTGGATGAACCTACCTTAAGGTTTATACAAAAACTTATTTTAGCATCCTCCGTCTTGAATATCAAGATTTTTTGTTTGTTTATAATATATATATGTATATATGTATGTATGTATTATGTATGTATGCTTTGTGCATAAGCTTATTTGTGTATTTCCATTTTAATGTGTGGCAGGACTATCTTGATGACATACAAGCACAAGACACATGCTGTTGATAGTGATGGGAAAATTACATCAAATGCCGATGTAGATTTCTATATTGATGATGTAAGCTTGCTCGCAATTTTCTCTAGAATGATCCTTTTCTCACTGAATTTATTCTTATTTCAAATGTTGTTTGGGAATGCTAATAGATTTTCCAGGCCATATTGTCATGCTTGTGCTTTTCAGTCGAACTTATTTCTCTGATAATAATATCATTTACTTGATCTCGAAGTCTTTGTTAAATTAAGGATCAAGTCTGAGCTTAGACAACCATATTTATTACGGATTCAGTGGTACTGATACACCGTTCATGGTCTTTTTGTTGGTTTGAATCTGATAGATATTATCCTTTTTGTTGGTTTGAATCTTACGTTTTACTTCTATGTATATTAAGAATAACACTAGTATATAGGGACTTCAGTGGTGAACTGACTCCCTGACTCAGTGCCAATGCTAAAAACATTGGACGGAGTTCAATGATTTTCCGTGTCAAGCAAAATTTGGCTTTTGAAATTTAACTCTGTCCAGTTCGTCAGTTTCTATGTTAAATGGTGCTGCAAATGTTGAACATCTCTTCAATTTGCTGCAGGACACAATTCATGTTGTGGAGTCTAAGCCTGCTAAACGTTATGGTGATTACTTTTTACGTCAGATTGTCAAGGTATGTGTACATCGCATTGTGGTTCAAAATTTTCCTGTTTGCTACACTTCCCTCATATTAACATTACCAATTTGTTCTGTTTTATTTGCAGCTTGAAGGGGTGATCAATGAGATGGACGGTATAAAGCTGGATTGAGTTACTTGCCTTTAAGATTCTTAAAGAATTTCGTAGTATCCGTTGTCGAGGTTTTTCCTTGAGGAGTCAGTGTGTTCTTTTGAGGCGGAGGGTGTAGTTAGCTTTCTACATGTAATTCTAAAATTTTTCTTTCATCAACTTTATTTTTATTTAACCAAGTAACTTAACCATTTATTGTTTCAAAGGAGGGCTTAAAAAAAGTTAATAGTTCGTCAGGTTTTGTTACTCGTTTTATTTCTTGATTACTAGTTCAATTTTTCCTCCCCCAGCGATATAGTTATACTGTATATATTATGAAATACTTGAGTAGCGAAATATGTTTGACCGACGAGCAAGATCATACACCTTTGTTATTGTTATTCTCAATCTGAGGTCTTTTGCAAATCTTTGTTCTTGAGGTTTATCGCTGTACCAGAAAGGAAATGGGTTTCAGAAATCTAGTTTCAGTGAGAGGAGGCCGTGCATCGAAGGATGCCCACAACAGAAATGCAATGACGTAACGGATACGACATACATTGATCGCGTGTGGGTTGGGTGTATTATGTTAAACCATTTAATATAGAACATAATATTTTAACCAAATTTAAACATGTTTAAGAGTGAAGATACGTTCGATTAAAATCTAGGTTAACTATGTTTTTGTTAAATAAAAGCTTTTTTTAATATACTGATCCTATTTTGTCATACACTGTTCCAATCTGTTTCTGTCATTGTAAGTTTTTGTAAAATGTTCCTTTTTATTTTTTATTTTGATCTTAATATTTCGTGTAATGTATACACTTTTTAATTTATTTTTTGGTAACTTTTGTCTTCATTGGGTTAGTATCTGTGTAGAAGTCATGAACATTATATTGCCTGTATTATTCTTACCTGTATTATTCTCACCTATATTGCCTGTATTAGATTCCACATTTTTATTGCATAATAAAAAATTGGTTGCCACACTAAAAGTAACACTTATCAAATTATTATTAGAATGAGTAAAATTGTACAATAAACATGTAAATTAATATAATTATAAAGTTTAATATATCTTTAATAATAGTATATATTTTAAATGAGAACAATTATTAGAGAAAGAGAAACTATACATTAAATATGTACAAAAAAAATTTATGAATGAGAAAGGGAAAGACATATGTTACAATTATTAAAACAAAATAAAAGATTTAAAATAAAGATAATTTTGTCAACATCTATTTTTGAAAAAATAATTATATTATGACCAAAATAAAATAATGAAGCTGTTTATATATTTAAAATTTGATTTTTTATTTGAATTTTATTCATTTTCCTAGTTCTATTTCTTCAAAAAAAAAAAAAATTGTAATGATTAATTCTTAGTTTGAAATAAAACTTTATTTCTAGTTCATAAAAAAAAAAAGAGATAGATAGATGAGAAAAGAGAGATTTAAATTTTTTATATTGTTTACAAGCAACCACAAAAATATTTTTCAAAAACTGATTATTTTCTTAGAATTATACTCCAAGCGCAACAATAAAAATTAAAATAAAATTATTTAATATTGTAAGGAATAAAGAAAAAAATAATATTTACAAGGATTAAAATAATTTTGAAACAATAAAATACAAGATGACACATGTAGTCATACTTAGATTTTTAAATATTTATTTGTGTATAGGGATAGTGTAAAATCAATAAACTTATTTACTTTTATCATATTAAAATATAGATATGCATTTTATTAATAAGTCTTATGAGACACGTGTCATACAAATATATATGCATTTTAAGTAATAAGTTTTATGAGACACGTGGTCATACAAATATTAAAAATTAAAAATATATGAAGGTATCATACTTAAAGAATAATACCAAAAACAAATGTGGGTACTATATAATGAAAGAGTGGTAAAAGAAAGTATAAGAGAGTGCATTTTATTGGGGAAAAAGGGTTAAAAATAAAATTGGTTATCACCGAAAATAAATATTTTATTTGAAGTTACAAAAAAAAAATTATTTTTCTTTTCAAGACTATAACATTTTATAAATAAAATATATCTTTATATTTTTATTATTTAAATATGTATATTATATTTTATTTTTACTATTTTATTTATATATTTATGTTTTTGTATGTTTCCTTAAATCAATTCTATTTTATGTTATTTAATATTGTTAATTATCTGGAAGAAATTGACGTCGGAAATAACATCTAAATGAATTCGGAAATAACATCTAAATGAATGTACATAATATTAAATTATCCCAGTCTAATATATTATTAACTAAGTCAGGACCCTACTAGTTTTATGTCAAAAAGATTAACTAAATAAAAAAAAAATGGTCGTGACTCGTGAGTTTAAGTCTAATAAAGTGTCACCAACACTCATTTTTTTATAATGACGAATGTACAGAAAACCTTATTAAATAATTTATTCCTGTATGTTATAACATACAATATATCTTGTCGCATTGTATGGTGTTATTTTCAATTGTATGGTGTTATTTTCAATAATTACTTTATAATAATGTTTATTTTTTAAGTAATGTCACGCTTTTATTGCACCAAGAAAATTGAAGAGTTGAAAGCGATACAGTGACCCACCGACTAAACTACACATAAGGCAACATTTTAATCATCATCCATTACATAATGGTAATAGCATAGATAGAAAAAACAAATTCCTTCTTATAAGATACAACTGAGAGAAAAAATGTCAATGAAATGAAATAAACTCTGCTTCAGTTTCCAATTGTGGAGGGAATACTTTTCTTTTATTCATTACGCACACACGCACGTACTTTATTGCAGGGACCAACAAAACCCGAGAAAATAGAATTAATACATTCAGGATGCGCCCACCGGTTATTCTGAAAACTACCTCACTCTCTGATTCTTATACCTCGCCCAGCGATCGCAGACTCAACACTCTCGCCAAACACTTCACTACCGCTCTTCAACCAATGGCTTCTAATGATAGCATCTCCGCTTCGCCAACCGCCGCTTCCGATTCCGTCTTCAACCACCTCGTTCGTGCGCCTGAAGATCCTATCCTCGGAGTAATTTTTTCTTCTCTCATCACTATTTATTCAAGTTCATCGAAATTATGATCGTATAACGTATTAGATGAGATCGCGTTTTTTACTTTCTTTCGTTCTTCTAGTTCGTTAGATCGCGTAATTCGTGAGATCGTGCTCTTGACATTTATACAACAGTATCATTTCGATGACTTGTTCGGATTGTTTTTAATTAATGAATCTAGGTTTAGATTATTGCGGAAAATTATCGTTTCGTTGCGTGATCTTGAGCTGTGCAGTTGTGTTTGATTACGTGTGAGTTTCGAGGACACACGGCACGTTATGCCGATGCCGTGTTGCGTTGCGTTGCCTATGAAAATAGTTCACGTGATTTTGATACTGATGCGTGTAATCGTACGATTTTTTTTTTCAAGTTTTGTTGTTAGTCGGTTAGTTTTGTTTACTCTGTTTGCGTGTTTGAAAATAGGTGACGGTTGCGTATAACAAAGATCCAAGTCCAATTAAGCTCAACTTGGGCGTTGGTGCTTACCGAACAGAGGTGAGAGTGATATTTTGTTGCACTTGTGTTTGTTTCTTACTGGTTCTAAATTATTTAGAATGAGATAAAGTAGATTACGTTAATTCGTTGTGCATATAATTTGGCTACTGGAAAGTTGAGTTTTACTAATACTGTAAATTGTTCCAGGAAGGAAAACCTCTTGTTTTGAATGTTGTGAGGAAGGTTGAACAGCAGCTCATAAATGACTTGTTAGTACCTGACTATGCTTTCTTTCTTCTCGTTTCCGGTGATATTATGCGGAACTTTTTATGATGTTCTGTGCTGCATTATTTTCAGGTCACGCAACAAGGAATATCTTCCAATTGTTGGGCTTGCTGATTTTAATAAATTGAGTGCTAAGCTTATTTTTGGGGCTGACAGGTTAATAACAGAAGAAAAAAAATTCAGTGATTTTTTTTTTGTTAAGATTTTTCGTGATCAGTAACCTAATTGTTTATGCTCACTTTTTTTGTTTATAGCCCTGCTATCCAAGAGAACAGGGTCACCACTGTTCAATGCTTATCTGGAACTGGTTCATTAAGAGTTGGGGGTGAATTTTTGGCTAAACACTATCACCAAGTAAAGTGCTCTGTTCTTGACTCTTCTCTCTTCCTTTTTAAGTGATGTTTATTCAATGTCACTTTAACATTTTTTACTGCAATTTCTCTGTTCAGCGGACTATATACTTGCCAACACCAACCTGGGGCAATCACCCCAAGGTTTTCAACTTAGCAGGGTTGTCTGTCAAAGCATATCGCTACTATGCTCCAGCAACACGAGGGCTTGACTTTGAAGGTTGGAAATTACTGTATCAATCTGTGAAGTGTTTATTACTTATTGTGTCATGATCAATTTCATATTCATCAAGTTTATTTAATATTATTTTACCTTCGGGTCCTAATAGGACTTCTGGAAGATCTTGGTTCGGCTCCATCTGGATCTATTGTTTTGCTACATGCATGCGCACATAACCCCACTGGTGTTGATCCAACCCTTGAGCAATGGGAACAGATTAGGCAGCTAATAAGATCAAAAGCTTTGTTACCTTTCTTTGACAGCGCTTATCAGGCAAGCCTCTTTAGAGCGTGCAACTAATTTCTTGCTTCTCGCTTCTTACATTTAGAATTTTGCGTTTATATTAAAATTTCAAATTTGTCCAGTAGACATCACACGGGATCCTGATGTTTTGCATGGGTTGAAAAAAACCAAACTCGTAGTGCTTACCTTCCTTTTTCTTGACAATGTCATTGATGGATCATGCATCCACGGGAATTTATATTTTGCTATGCTTCAGATGCCTATTCTTCTTTCAAGAAATATATTAAAACTCATTTTATTTTTTTTCAAAAGGGTTTTGCTAGCGGCAGCCTAGATGCAGATGCCCAACCTGTTCGTTTGTTTGTTGCTGATGGGGGTGAACTGTTGGCAGCACAAAGTTATGCAAAGAATCTGGGTCTTTACGGAGAACGTGTTGGAGCCTTAAGCATTGTAAGAACTTCAAAGCATTAAATCGAGACAATGAAATTGTTGTCAGTAATGACAAGTGAATGCTTTTTGTCTCCTTGAATCTTTTTTGTTTCTTGTTTACTTTTTGAATCTATAGTTCAGATATTTTAGTCTATAGTTATACTTTTATTTTTCTTTGTTGACTAGCAGCTTCTAGTTATTTGATAAGTTTCCCTTTTTCTAAATAATAATACTCATCTAGGTCAGCAAGTCAGGTGATGTTGCAAGCAGGGTTGAGAGCCAGCTGAAACTTGTGATTAGGCCCATGTATTCGAATCCTCCCATTCACGGTGCATCCATTGTGGCGGCCATCCTCAAGGACCGGTAATGAGCCAATATTATTCTTCTTTCCTAAGAGGAACTAGGCAAAAAAAAAAAGATTTATTGTTGACTATCTTATTCTTATCCTGCAATTTTTGCCCATCAGTCAAATGGTAATGAATTTGTGATTGTGTAACCACTTTGATATTTACGTAGGTAATTCTTCAAATATATCTTTTACAAGGAGGATTCTGGTGAACATTGTCTTTATCTGAGAATATGATGTTACTGATTGTGATGGTGTCATCACATATTTTGGTTGTGTCTACATATTTAATAATTCCAAGGAGGAGATCCTACTGCACATTCTTTTGCTAGTTAATTTTTTCCTGTGTTAAAAGTTCCCACTGGTTTTTTATCCTCTTGCAGGGATTTGTTCAATGAGTGGACTATCGAGTTGAAAGGAATGGCTGATCGAATTATCAGTATGCGCCAACAACTTTTTGATGCTTTACGTTCTAGAGGTAAGTTTATACAGAGTTCCTTCTACAATCCCTTTAGTTTTTGTCTTTTGGAAACCTGGATCACTTTTTACACTTTACATTCCTTATACAATTCCTTAGTTTTGTCTTTTTGGGTTGATCTGTATCATTATTGTTGCTGCAGTATGCAAGAAGCTATTCCTTCTTTGTTCATTCTTTATTCTCTTCCCCTACTCTGTATTGTATAGGTTTCTGTATCTGTGAAACATATGTTGCAGTTATACTTATATATCCTTTAAATGGACAGGAACACCTGGTGATTGGAGTCACATTATCAAACAAATTGGCATGTTTACTTTCACAGGATTGAATGCCGAACAAGTTTCCTTCATGACCAATGAGTACCACATATACATGACATCTGATGGGTAAGATACTATATTTATTATGACTCTATTGAATGAGTTCAAATGAATATGATATGCATTCTCTTTCCTGTGTTTTATGCTCCAGTCAATTGTAAATTTGGAAGCACACCCCTGTATTCTTTTTTGGTGTAAACTAAACATGGAGTTGAATATGCCCCCATGTTGGGGGGTTGCATTTTGAAACCCTTTTTGACACAAGATAATATAAAGAAGGGGAAAAAATGTTATACACGAATAACTACACAACTAAAAGTAAAAGACTATTTTCTACTTGCTGTATACCTGAATCTCAATGCTTCGCTTCACAGTGGCTAGGATATGTTTATAGATAATTGTATATGGCAAGGTCATCTCTTTTAAATTATAAGAAAGGAAAATTGTTGGACAACTTCTTGGCGTCTATTCATTTGCTCGATAGCAAAACATTCGAAGATTTGTTGCAAGATTGATTACTTTTCGATGTTAATGACTTTTTCTTTCTTGCATCCACATTACACACACATATGTATATATATTTGTCGAAACGTTGTGTTCACATTATATTTTGTCCTATGCTACGATGATACATACTATCTAATAATTATGTTGAGGAGATACAAACTCGAAATTTGCTTCTGTTATCTATTGCGGTTAATCTTGCCTACATTATAAGTTAATAATTCAGAAACCCTTATATACAATTATGCTTTTATGGCGGAATTCCATATGACAACCTATACTTTTTATTTTGCAGGAGGATTAGTATGGCCGGTCTAAGTTCCAAAACAGTCCCACATCTGGCAGATGCGATCCATGCCGCTGTAACCGGAGGTGTCTAAAACATGTTGCTGACTGCAGTTTTCAACTTGTTCCCTAGTCCCTACAGGAAGACTTCATCTTTTTGTTTGATAATTGTCAACATCAACTATGAAACTTCTTTCATTTGAGACTTAACAAAGGCAATATTTATGCATTTGAGATGCTAGAGTATGGAACTAAGTTTTCATTAGTTAAAATAATAATAATTATGAGAATGCTGCATATGAGTAAATATCTCATAGGATTAGGAATGAATTTTAATTTAATTGATATTTATCGTGGAAAACTGGTAGTTTAGAGAGCAGCAGAGAAAGACAAGTAGAAGAATTAATTGGTAAGAGTAGTTGAAACTGGTAGTTCTATTTTTTGAGGTTTGATTTAAAGAAAATACCTTACCGGTATGTAATTAATTAATTCTTGCTTTAGTACAGCACAACAGAACCTGAAATGTTAGGGTATAGAAACTATTAAAATATTCTCACTTTTTCATGAATCTAGCACATAATTATAGATGTTTTATTTGGGGAATATTTTTATTTTATACATGAAAGGAAAATTCTTATGTTAGGTAATAATTTATTTCTTCAGTCAGTGGTATTTTTATGAGCCAACACTAGAATTTTGAAATACTTTCCTCTAGTGTACAGCTAGTTTTATTCCAATCTAATATGCTTTCTATGTTTATTACATTAGTTGGACTTACCAACACAGTTGAGCACACTCTTTGAAGATGTACAAATTACTTTGGTCCTCTCCACAGATGTGCTCTTAGTAAGCTAATACTTTTATTTATTTTTCATTGGATAAGGATAAGTTGGATGTCAAGCGGAAAGTTCATTCTTTCACAATAATTTATAATAATTTGGTTTCAATTAAGAAACCAAATTGATCAATCAGCATATCAATAATAGAACTCATTTTGGATTCTTAAGGCACTATTCTATGTCCCTCGATATCATGTAAGATAATACCATCTATTTTTATGGTCAATAGTGTATACTTTTGTACGGAACCCAAGATTATTATATAAGGATTAGATCCTCATTCAATCTAATTGACTAATTAATTTATGGTTATTCCTCAGTTTACATTTACATAGTTGTCAGATCAAAATACCTTGTTTCACGGTCAAATTTTTTTCTACGTGATTATCCTTTAGTTTTTGTGAACTTTTCCAACTTCAGATTAAGATGTCATTAATTCAATTATCCTTGGTATTTTTCTTATGTCTTAGCGAAAAAAGAGGTGTCATTACTTCTTACTATAGCACTAAGTATTGTACTTGTTAATTCTACTGTTGAAATCCTTTGGACTGTTGACTTCTTGAATACTAAAGATAGTAAAATCAGTAGTCCTCCAATAGTTTATAGTGTGACATCAAAACATTTTTCATGTCACAATTATATTTCACACATAAAGCATACGCCCTTGACCAACTAACTAACTAACCCCTTTAACAAGGCAAATACAATAGATCAATAAAAATTTATTCTTTTATAACCAGTCTTAATTTTAAGATTGAATTCCGGACTGCAAAATCTTGAACTTGTTTTTTAGAGCAAGAATTTGAGCTTTCCTTGCTCCTTCACCTTCGTAGGTGGTTTGTAATTGTAGGATGCAGCGGAACTTTGGTAAGAGAATATAACTAAGAAGAATGATATAAAATTGACAAATTTGTAGCTATTTTTGCAGTAGAGAGGTCTAAATCCATCAATGTGTATTTGCCTGCTATATAGATGTGACAAACTAAGAATCATGAAATGTCACAAACTGACAGAATTTTTTTCTTACAATTACACATTCAAGTCTTGTCACTATAAACAGGATAAAAAAAATTAATATCTCAAAAATAGTAAACTATATATAAATTATACTTGAAGATGAAGAAGGTACAACAACAGCCTTTGGCATTTGAGTTGATGATCAACTTATCTACAGCCCTTCAACAAATACGAAGTTGGGCTTGAGAAGCTCATAGCTGAGGATTTGCTGATATCAGCTTTCACCGGAGTTTCACATTCGCTAAAGTCAAGGACACGTCGTTCCACCTGCAAACAAATAAATTCCTTTTAAGCCATAAATTAACAAAACGAGGGACCTGGATTTCTTGGACAAGAAAGGGATCTCCAATGACTCAAATCTTCTTATAAGCTCGTGGTTTATAAAAGTTGAAGTGTGAAAAATAAAATTAACAGCGAACATTTTGTGTGTCACTTTTGCGACTGGAAAAGTATCCACTCTGCAAAAGCTTGGAGAGAATTAAGCTCTAGCATTAATTACATCATCTTCGAAGCAATTTCGCGAAAGCGGCCCATAAGTTTCCTATAGTTTTAACTAAGATTGTTAAGTTTAGGAGATCTATATTCTAAATATAGGTTGTCCGTGGTTCTCTTGACATATGGCGAATATAGATCAAAATATGTTTGAACTTTAAAAAAAAATTAAAATTGAAGGGTTGTCTCATGGGATATGATAGGAATAAATTAAGCTTTACCAAGGCACTTGAAGCCGACTGAGAATGTTCCCCACGCTGATTATTAGGATCGATATCTTCCCGGTCTTCATCCCCATCGTTTCTGGACTTACCTTTAGGTAACGCCTTAGGAGTTTCATTTCCTAAGATCGCATGAGCACTGGCATACTGAGCAGCAGTTTGTTCATTGATTTGTTTCATCAACCCGATTGCATCATAGCTTCTGTCACCAGGGCTCATAAAATACCCAAAATCCTATTAAAATGCTCTTTGTTGTTATTGTGGTTAAATTAAAACCCACTTCAAGAAAAATAATACCAACAGAACCAGCGGTACCTCAATTGTAATTTCAGTATCAATCCTGGGACTGGACAAAAAGGTGTTGATGAACCAAGGAGATTTCCATGCCGAAGGCGATTCAATGCTTTTCCTAAACGGTGTTCCACCAAATCTGAAATCAAATAAGTCAGTCAGAAACTGCAAATTGACACTCAATAATTTGAAAATGAAAGCATAATATCAATGGTATCTATAGTCATTAGAGTTCAAAACGTTGCAAATAACAGCTAAATAAATGAATTTTTTAACCACAACGAGAGAACTTTTCTAGGCTGCTAAAAAAATCAACGGTATCATCATCATATAAGGTTAAACGGATTATATGTTAGGAGAGGAGTCCTTCAATTAGTAGGGTGGACTACTTGATATGGTACTTAAGCCTAGAGATTCTACCACTACTGGACTAATATTTTAGGTTGGACTCTCCTCTTGACCTCAATCCTAATAATTGGTGTTTTCATTGAGGGTTGAGTTAGCAAAAAGTTACTTATAGTCTGGATTAAAATGCAACATTGAATACCATAATCAATAAGTGAAGTCGTCTCAAGAAGAAAAGGACAACCACTGGGTCTATCGTGTATGTTGAATTCAATAAACTATTTGATGTGGTACTTACGTTTAGAGATTCTTCTACCTAATGGACTGGTCTTTTGGGTTAAATTATCCTCTTGTACTTGAATGCTAACATAAAACCTCAGACTCCTTATCAAAGTTTGATAAAAAAACTCACACTCCCCATGATAAAATAAATAATGGACAATGGACTCAGTTGGCAGTAACACAGAAAATAATTATATAACTAGTTTGAAGAAAATTACATGCTACATGTTTCAAGACCACCATCGTCTCCAGTGTGATCACCCGAATTCTCCCCTGGGCCTGATGAACTGACAGAATGGATACAAGTAACGGCAACTGAAAGTCTTTCATGCTCCTTTAACCAAACAGATGGTGAATTAATCCTTGAGCATGGATTTTTTATAGTTCTAGCACTTAAACTGAGAACTTTTTCTGATTTCAAATTTACTTGATCTGGTGAATACATTGATAGGTCATTCATATCGTGTTCAACCAAAACTCCAGACGGTTGTTGCACCTGACAAACAAAATAATGGCATAAGCTTTTTGAGAATTTTGGATAACAGCTGATTACAACAGAATAATACTTACAATCTCAGCAGCAGCACTACCATCATTCTCCATTGCAGAATCAACAGCAACAGGTTGCTGCATAATTTTTTCCTGAGAATTACCGTCACCTGAATCTTTTTCAGATTTTTTGTCGTCCAAAATAGCATGCTTACTTTTTTCCTCTAGTCGTTCCACTTTAACTGCTTGTCCATAATTCTCTTTATCATCTTCAACAGAGGTACCAGAGTCCTTTTTTGACACTGAAGATGGAGGAAGCAAATCTGCTCCCTGAGTCCCATTGTCATCAAACATGACATCCAACCGGGAAAAGTTTTTTATCAAGGTTGATGTCATTTCAATCTCAAGTTTCTTGTCAATTCTTTTATCCGATAGTGGAGATAAGAGATCTCGGTTTCGTTTCTTTAGTATAGATGGTGTCCCTGTGAAGGTTTTAGCTGCACTTTTTAATAAAGCATCTGGGCTATCATCCCTAGATGGCGAGTCCCATAATCTAAAAGGAGTTAGACAGTTCATAGAAGACATCATAAATTGGCGAATACCAAGGGGACTGAATTCTTGCTGCATATCACCCCCAGTTTGTATAAGATCACAGCTTAAGAAAGGCATTTCCAAGCTTGGGAAGCGAGGAGGTTCATAACATAGAGCACCCGTGTCCTGTTCTGTAGGCACATTTGAATTTTCGTCCGTTGGATATGAAGTTGACTTTGCATCTGATCCACAGCCAAAACTATTTACTGGGACCAATTTTGAATCATCTTTGACAACATCTGATGGCTCTTGCATTTCAGTGCTGTCTATCCTATGGATACAAGGAGGACTGGACAAGTCACTGGCATAAATTATGTTATCCTGCGTTCTGGAGACAAACTGCTGATCCTCTGACCCAGCCAACCGATTGGCTTCTGCCGTATACACCAACCTATCTCCAGTAGAAGAAACGACTGAGGGGACAGATGGTAGTGATGACTGACAAAGAAATGAGGGGCCTCCTAATAAGTCAACCATATTCACACCTTTATTATAATCTTCAGAAGAAAAACATTCATCGCTTATTGCTTCAGAAAATAGGATTCTGCAACATTCATCGTGAGATATCATCGTGTGTTCCTGTTTAACAGAGTCCATAGATGTAGGTCGCATGGTTGTTGCGACACCTAACCCCACCGAAGTCTGAAACGGAACATTCATCATGCAATCATTTTGTAACTCCGATGATTCCTGCCCAAAGTCCAGTGAGGAAATATTGCTCAAGTCTATTAAATCAAGTTGTCCTTCCCCGTCATTGGAATTTCCAGGGTTGTGTGAATATTTCTGTTCAACGAATTGAGAAGTGCAAATCTCTTGGCCAGCCATGTCTGGAAGGGATGCAGTTACTTCATCCAGAGACACGTAATATGGCTCTGAACAGGATGCTTGACTAGGCTCTTCATTTGGCCTGTATTCCTCTCCAGTTAGTAAAGCAACACTATTCATCTCTCTGGCTGATGAAAAGTAACCAGCATTAGCCGACTCCTGGCTACACTGTGAAACTTCCGCTCCTTCAGTCCCCCTCGGACCATTATCTTCTCCACTCTGCTGCATCCTCGAAGAGATTGAAGCAATAGGTTGATTCGGATTTCCAACAAGTGGTACATTTTGTAACGGAGTAAGCAAGCCTGATGCCAAGTATGAATCCAATTTCTTTTTTACGGAACTGTTCCAATGGTTTTTTATAGCATTGTCTGTCCTGTTTCCACAAAGCACATTACGAATATTTAAAGCTTATTTAAACAGGAGAAAAATGAACTTCAACTGCACATGGAAAACCAGGAACGTTCTGGTGAGAATAAGCCCAATGAAATCAGTCCCAGAACTTAAATACGATACCGCAACTCCAAAAAAAAGGTGAAGGCAGCTAAACGTATGCCTTATATAGTCTAAATATGGATAACAAATCTCTTTTATTTTTCAAAATTATTATTCTCCTGAAAAATGGTCATCTAATTGTGTCACTATAACTTTATGTTGTAAAGCCCAATAATGAAAGTTTTGATCTAAGGCCCATTCTTCCGGAAAAAAAAAAAGTAACACAGAACCCCACCCCCAAATCGTATCCTCTTTCAGAAAAAAAAAAAGGAAAAACTCGATGTGTTTACCTTCCAGGCAATATCTTCGCTAATTCTGCCCATCTGTTCCCATAAACCTGATGCGCACGTATGAGAGCCAACTCCTCTTCCTGCGTCCATGCTTCCTTATTTATAGTAGGATTAAGATGATTATGCCACCTGTACATTATACAAATTATATAAATGAAGATTAACTACATCCCTTGAAATTCTCCGATATAAAGTATACAGAAAGCAACAAGGATGAAGATTGTTTGAATAAAAATATTTTACAAGACTTGTTTACATCTTTTAGGTAATTGTGCAACTTTGGTTCCTTATTTCAATTTTACTAATAAGATATTGCAATGTAGTACTCTATCAATTTTTTATTAAATATTTCATAAATTTTACTGATTTGTCCTAAATAACTTTCTTAGACGTATTATGACATGACTTAAGTGTACTTCTCATCCTCTTGATTGTAATCCAAGAAAAACAGTAATATAAATAAGTAACGCCAGCATTTATTATGTAACATGAACACATTATCATGTGACACGGATAAAAATAGGTCAATGGAAAGTAGAGGGTTAAGTAGTCGTTAAACATCACTCGAAAGAAATCTAAAAATTTATATCAAGGTCGATTGATCCATTAATAAATTAATTTTAAAAAATTTAAAATAAATAAATTTAAATAAAAATATGATTTTATAAAATTTAAGTCATATTAACAAAGCTAATTTTAATTTTAAATATAATAATATAATATATAATTTATAATATATAATTTATAATATATATATATATATATATATATATATACATACATATAAGTATTTTAAAAAATCATATTACTTTTATTTTAAAAATATAATCATTAAAGAATGGATCAATAAACCTATGGGTAGGAATACCTTAAACTCGTTTAATCTGGAATAGTCCAGTTCAATTTAGATTATAACATTTTTGCCATATCTATTTGGTTTTATAAACGTTTCAAGTTTATCTATTAGACCAACCTATTTTGACATGCTAAAAGATTTTCATTGACATTGTTGGATTTTCAAGTTAAAATCACAAAATTAATATATTTGAAATATTAAAATTTCAATCAGGCCATTTTATTATTGTATCCTCAAAACAATAGAAATCCAATTGCCATACCTTTCTCGACATTGCTTACCAATACGTCCAGGTAACTTCTGTGCGATAGTAGACCACTTCTTGGGCCCATATCGATTCACCAAATCAATTATTATTTCATCCTCCTGTTCGCATTCAGTATCCATAGGCAACTTTAGATTAGATATATAAACAGAAAAATTGATACAATCTAATATGAAGTCAGAATAAATACCACATTTACAGATAATCAATTCGGGAGATACGTTGGAAAGTAGAGATTACCTCCTTAGACCATGGACCTTTGACAAGTTCAGGATTTAAGACCTTCTGCCACCTATGCAAGCATTGTACATCAGTTCTATCCTTGAAACACTCCGCTGCAAATAAATTTGGCTATCAGAACAAGTCGCAACAAAATATTGCATATACTTAAATTGTATTAATTAAGACGTATTAATTTTCAGAAATTATTAAAACTATTAGGCGTAAAGATTATGAAAAAGAAAAAATTATGTACGACAAAAATATTAGAAATACAAAACTCGTCGAGGGGACAGATCCCCACGAAACGTATTCCTGCTCCCCCATTTATATCTTCCCCGTTATGCTTATAACTTATTCAGGATTGGACGTGCGCACTACATAAGTGGATCTGCTTCCAAAATAGTACCTATTTTTTTCCAGTTCTTTCCTTTAAAACGCTGGACAGCCTTCCGCAAAATCTCGTCCTGTAAAAACGAAACACATGAGTACCTCCTAATAATATAATACAGGACACAGTTATCAATCAAACTTTACACCTTAGAAATTACTTCTTTTTTTTTTCTGTGAATAAAATTATGAAAAATAACTATGATCTTAAGTAAAAAAAAATTCGTATGCAAATTTTATTTGAATTTCGTTGACATGCTTCACTTCACCAGTTACATGGTTTTATAGTGCAAATAAAACATTACCGGACAATAAAACTATCAGTTGAGTAAGAAATTTTGTGTCACAAACTAAACATTGCCGAAATTCCAAAAGAAATATGTCTCAAGTATCTAAGAAACTCACCTCTTCAGGTGTCCATTGTCCTTTTGTAGAGCGCCTGGTAGGGCCAGTAGTCCTCCTACAAATGTATTTTATTGTGAGAGAACACTTACTTCATCTCTTCATAGAAACAACTTCCTACGGTTACCTATAATGGTCTCTTTTTTGTCTCTTATAAGTGAACATTATCTGTTCCAGAGAAAGCATAGGACACAAAGCAAGAATAACATTGGGCATACAAAAATTAGGAAAGTAAAGATACCAATCCTCAGCCCTGTTAATAAAGAATGCCAAAAATCAAGCAAGTGTTCGAGGCCTAAACATGTCAAATTCTGAAGGTGCTAAACATTGACAAGAAATGTCTTGCAGCTAGCTAGAGAGTAACTGGCTAAACACAATATTAATGACATTCATCTATCAAGCTAATGCTAAGGGCCTGTCTTAGATGAAAAGAACAAATGCTGCCATTATGCTCAAAATATAGTGAAATAAAGATGATTTTGAGGATTACCCGTGCAGAGCTCTAATTTTCTGAACGCCATCTGTCACCCCATCTGCAGCGGGGATTGTCCTCTCACCTTCCATAGTTTGTTGGCAGATAACTAAAAGAGTTTACCCCAATTCCCACTGCACTGCAATGCTCTCTCCAATTGCTTCTCCGAATCATTATAGTCTCTCCCTCGATTAAGAAATCACATGAACACACTTCTGCGAGAGAAACACAGGCAGGAGAAGTTAAAAGCGGAAACGAAAAATAAAAATAAAAACTCTAAACCAAGCAATTGAACGGAACGATATTCAAATCTTCAAATAAAACCAAGCAATTTAAGGGAACAATATTCAAATCTTCAAAAAAAAAAAAAAAAAAAAAAATTAAAGAAAAAATATTCAAATCTTTTAAAAAAATAAAAACCCACTGCATATCACACCGCTTGGATCACTGTCAACATCTACCTCATCGATCGCTCAATTACATAGTACTAAATAACAGTCAATGAAGACTATCAACACGTGATCAAATAAAACAAACAGAACAATTCGAATTCAAATTAAAGTTTTTCAAAAACTAAAAATCCAAAAAAATGATTTATAAAACTCCTCAGTAAAAGTTTGAGTTGAAAAAAGATTTCAAGGTCAGACCATTTTTTTTTTCAACCAAAAAGGATATTCAAATCTTCACAAAACCACAATATATCACAATTTCTGAAGCTTAACCACTTGCATCATTCAAGTCAACATCCATCTCACCATCCGATGGCTCAATTACATAATTCAGTACAACATCGCAGTGGAAGAAGACTAATCTACACTTCCAGAAACATGCATAGGATTTCAAAATTAAAAACGCACACTCAGAGCAATTCACATTAAAGTAGTTAAAAACCTCATACTCCAAAAACAAATCCACAAATTCATTGCCGAAAATCGAAATTCAGAAAACACTATTCGAAGTTGGGAAATGGAACAGGCCATCGGAATGGAATACGACCGTTAAAGATTTCACTCACCCTGCTGAGGTTCAGAATGCGAGAAGGAGAGAAGTGATCGAAACGGTGCGCATTTGCAGATCCAAGTGCTCGCGAAAGCGAAGTAAGATCTGCAAATGCACGCAACCACCAAAATTGAAGAATGAAAGAAGCAAAAGAGAAAAAGAGAGACTTAAACAAACGTCCTCCTTCTCTCTATTCAAACATAAAGGGGCGGACTCTTCAGTTTCAAACCCTATGCTTAGATCTCTCTAACATCTTTCAAATATGGACGGTCTAGATCTTGACACCTCGGATAAAGGTGCCCATTGCGGCACGGTAGCACACATTTTAAAAGAAAGAAAGAACAATAAATCTATTTTTAAAAATATACTATTCTATTACCTTCTCTTTTCTGTTTTTTCAAATTTCCACTGTTACTTATTATCTTAGTATTATTTATTTCAATTGGTCCTGTTTTTGTTTTACCATAAAGGTAGTTATTAATTTCATATTTAATTTATATTTAATAATCATGAATAAATCGATGCGTTTCAATAGTTAGTCAAACTCACCTTTCATGAAAGTTAGTGTACTTAAGGTTCTAGTCATTTATTAGTTGAAATAATTCAAACATTTAAATTACTTTTACTAGTACATCTAGAGCTTGTTTTACAAGCTAATATAGATAATAGCAGGATCAAATTTAAATTTTAAGATAAATATTAAAATAATAAAAAAAATTCAAGATGTGAAATACTTTAACACATTACTGAAGGTATATTTTATGTATTTATTAAGTGAAAGGATAATTAACATATTTTTTACGTATTTAAAATACTTTAATTCATATTTTATTTTATCGTTAGGTTTTATAAAATTCATAATTTAATTAATTAATGTTTTGTATTGCTAATGTTTCTGAGAAAAAAAACATTTTTTAATTCTTATAAAAATCTTAAATTTTATATCATTCCAATTTATTATAAGACTATCTCAGCGCTGTAAGAATAATTCTATCATGTCTTAACTTTTCTTTTTCTTAAGTTTTGTTAGTTACAATACTCTTACAATTTCTTACAATTTCTTTTTTTAACTTTTACTTTACATTTTATTTAATGTTTTCTTTAATTATTAGTAAAAATGTAAATTTTACGACAACTTACTTTTTATTTTTATAATCTAATATCTTACTTAAGACATAAAGTCTTATGTGATACTGTAAAAAAATGTCTTATGACTATCTATATAGTTCTGCACTGTCCGAAATGTAGAACTATTTTTTAATAAAAATTATATTCATTATTTTTGTTATTACACTAAATTTAATTTAATACTTAGCGTTAAATTTACATAATTTTAAAAGATATCTCCAAACAAATTTGACTAAAATGAATTATTATCACCTAAAAATATACAATAATTCATAATACTTTAAGTAAAATATTAGATTTAAATATTCATTTTCTATTGTGTTATTGATTTTGCTTGATATCTCTTTAAAATTAAAATCCCTTCTATAAAAAACTTAAATAAAATAAGATAAGATTAAAGTTTTAAAAAATATAATAGTTTAATTTATAAAAATATGATGACAACAAAAAAACTTAATAGTTTGGATTAATTTAAAATAATCATTATATATCAATTATTATAGCTAAATCATTACCACTCTTCCTTAAATTTGGACAGTCCCTAACTCTCTTTTTCTTATTTTAGATTGCTTAAGATTTTTTTATATATTATAAGATCATATTTGTATTTGAAACACACTAGGAACATTATTAGGAAGCAATGACAATAGGAAAAAGTGTTACTAATTCTATTCACTAGTTTTTTTTTTCTTTTTTTTTATTATTCTAATGTGTTTTTCTGTCTGATAATACATAATACTTAATTAAAATTGATCTAAATCTAGTTAAGATTGATTAATTCCTATATTGCTGCGAAAAAAATTAAAATAACTCAAACTTAATTATTTGTACTGATTTAAAGGAGCAATTATTCTTTTACTAAAGATCAAAATATATTTTTCATACTTTGAATATTATACATTAGATTATAAAATTTATAATCCAAATAATAGAGATTACATGAATGTAATAGACTAATTTAACCTAACAAATATTTTAAAAACAATACATGATTGTTAAATTTTCTTAAGTGTGTTTATTAACGTAATTATACCCACATAAATTATATTTGTTTGCAGTATTCATTTATAATATCAAAAACTATTAAAAAAATCACCAACTCCTCATATAAGGACAATATTGTACTTTTCTTCTTTAATATAATTGATTGTGTCCATTATTGATGTGTTATTTGTTTAATGTGGTTTAGACAATAAAGATTGATGCATTTGCTCTTAAAATATATGGTAATGTTGGTATTTCCATTTTACATACTAAAATTAATGTGAAAATACAAGAATAAATATATAATAATATCACATGCTTAATAGTAGTTGGCAACCCGTACTTCAAGTGATAAAATATTGATTATCTTTTGGTAAGTTGAAGTAACATGAAATCTAACTTTTTTTATTATATGCAATCTTAAAAGGTTGGTGAATTCTCACTTGTTAAACCTTATTATTGTTGTTAAAACGTTTATAACAAATAAATACAATCATATTTTTATTTTTTAAGTTCAGGTAATCGATTATAAGTCTTATACAATTGATTACGTTGAAAGGATAATGTATCTTCTAAAATAATTTTTTGGCTATAATTCAGTGAAGCGTTTAGTCTTTAAAAGTATATAAACGAAATATAATAATAATGTGATAACAACTCGTATTTTCATTTATCCAATTTTAAAATATACATATTTATTTAAAATTTTCACATCATATTTGTTTATTTGTTATTTCTCTTCTCATCGTTTTTCTTCCACTTCTTCAATTTTTTTCACCGGATTCAAACAAAAAGAAAGTTAATGCAAATAATAACCAACATTGTGTTATTCGTTCGTCAGACTGCAGCATGGGAAATACCAAACATGGCACACGTGGATTGTCGCGTTTTCCCTCCTTATGCAAATTTTCAAATACACCATTTAATTTGATTTAATGAATGCGTTTCAAGATATTTCAATTGCTACTTTAATTAATATAACAAAAAAATGTAATATCCATATAAAAGTGTGTTATTTTATTTTAGTTTAAATTTGATTGAAAAACATGATATGATATAGTATAATATTAGTAATAAATATACAATACAAAAAAAATAATTAGAGATAAAAATGTAATAATTTCCTATAAATGAAATATTATAAGAGTTTAAAATTAATTAAAAATTATAATTGTAAAACGTTTAAAAAAAGTTCTGTAATACAAATATCTATAATATACATTATATATATATATATATATCACTTTTTTGTTTTGAAATATATATTATTAACATGAAATTACAAAAAGTGCATGATAAATATAATTAAGTTAGATAATTTTTTTAAATATATTTGGATTCATTAGATTTAACTAGATCTCATAAATAGATATTATAAATTCCAAAAATTCTTACCTTCATTTTTTTCTTCTTAATTTAATAGTTCTAGCAAATAACCGTTATATTAAAAAAATGAAAGATAAAATTCAAGAGTTATAAAGAGAAATTACAATTTTATTTCCAATTAATTTATATTGCAAATATACTTTTACTTTTCAAATATAAAATAGTTTGAAATTAGTCCCTCCAAATTTTATATTTTTTATTTCATACGTTTTGCCCAAAATATTTTTTTTTGTAGTCTTCATGGGAATAGTAAATGATTTTAATATGAAATGTTCGTGAAAATGTATATAAAAATCTCATAAAGTTAAGTGATTTAAAAATTAAAAAAAAAACATAGAAAACAATATATGATATTGTTATAAATTTTATGTTAAAGAATTTAATTTTAACATAAAGGAATTATGTTGCCCAGTTAATAAACGTATCATAATATTCTGAATTTTTAATGCATAACATATATCTAAAAGTTCGGATCACTTAAAATAGTTTAGTTATTAATATTCTGTTAATGATGCATGAAGTTTAACACAGTTTTGTTGCAAAGATTTGGAAAAGATAACAACAAATCACAATAATTGGAAAAATAAAACAAGGATAAAATGAAAAATATAAAACGTACATATATCACAGCAAAAAATTTTGGAAGAACAAAATATTTTTGAATCATACGTCCATTAGGCAAATCTATATCACATTGGAAGAAACGACAATGCAACATATAAAGGTATTTATAATGTAAATAGGAATTGAATCTTAGAATTTTAATTAAATTTTCTCCCAACACAAATTGTTATTTGATATGAAATATTTCTTTCATTCATTTCAAAAAAATATTTTCTAAAAACAATATTTCTTGAAAATCAAACATGTTCTCTGAAATATTATGACTAAATTATTGTAAATAAATGAGACAATTAAAATAATTGTTTCTTCATATTCATTGAAATAATTCCTAAAAATTACTAAATTCTTGAAAATATTTTTTATCATATTTATAGTAACAAAAGGATTTAACTTTTATTATGATTCCTGAAAACATGTAAGAATTCTCCTACTAGACATTCCTCCAAGGTGTATTTGGAAAAATTAAGAGAATCCCCCTACCGCCAAGAACTTTCATAAGTTTCGCCAGATCAACGGGACTAAAACAAGCTTCATCATCAACTGAATACAACGCAAGTGTGAGAAGCAGTCTATTCATTTACTAAAAATTACCAACGTTTTACCCTATCATCTTACCAAATTATTCTAGCCTACGTCATTATGTAAAATATGAACCTCACAAAAGAAAAAAAATATATATATAAGGCATGTGATAAATTATAAAGAAATATGGCAGATAATGATAATGTACCAGTTACAATGAATAACCATAGAAACAAAACTTAGTGTATTAGCGGAGAATTAAATTAGCAGTAAGCTGGTTGGGAACCTTGCTGGTTGATATCGAAATTATTATGCAGCACCAATTTTCTGAGCCTTATTTGGGCGACCAAATCCAGAACTGTTATCTCTAGAGCGTCCATTTTTGCTCCCTCTACCATGCCATCCCCCCCTGCAAAGAGAACATCATTAATTTTTGTTCCACCCTTTTAAGACCAAACAACAGAACAAAGGAAAAAAAAAAAAAGTCTAAAAAACACAACGGTAAATTAAAATTCAGAGCACCGTTGATTCCAGCCACTTACCTTCCCTGCTTATTCTTAAATTCTCGGTGCTTGCCTTGATTACCACGAAGCCGGCTCCAGTATTCTCTTTCGGCCTCACCTGAAATCATTATAAAAAACAAAAAAGGCTCTCAGCTTAACCAAACCATTTTCACCGTCAGAAGATACCAACACTTTGGTACTAATCTCACCACTAATGATGAGGAATAATATTTTAAGCCCACAAACGAAATCCAAACAAAAATTAGATAACTGTTTTAATGACAAAAGAAAATGAAAGCAGCACTAACCAGTCAGTGGATCTAAAATAGCAATGAAATTCTTTACAACCAAACCGCCCTTTTCTGAAATAACTGCAGCAGCACGAGCTTTCTGAGCAGCTTCCGCTTCTTCAAATCGGATATATCCTGACACTTCTCCAATCTTGAAATCGATGTACTAAACAGGAAAATAAACATATTTGATCAATTCAGAAAGCTCGTTTATAGCCAATTTTTCCGTAGCAGGAGTCTGGTCTGCCATCAGGTTGAGCAAACAAAACTATAAAAAAGACAGGTATCCTCCTTCCAGAAACAGGAAGACAAACTCCAGGGGTAGTGGGTGATGAGTTATAACTTATAACAGACAGCTGCAAAATCTTAAAACAAACAAGGCAAAAAGCAATACTAGATGAAGGAAGGGGGAAACCCTAGTACCTTCACTGTACCAAATTTTTCGAAGACACTCCTTAAATCCTCACGTGAGACGACATCCATGTTGTCCTTGAAAGCAGCGGCAGAAAATTTTTCACCAGCTTGTGGCTTCTTTTCTCCGCCTTCAGTTTCATTTGTTTCATTATTTTCTTCGCTTTCAGTTTCCTTTGCTTCATTTGCCTCATTGTTTTCTTCATCTACCTTTCGGTCATTTTCTCCAGCAGCAATTTCAGGCTTTTCACCTATTTTGGGGACAGCACTATTATGTTGATCAGCAACGCTTTGGTCTGAAGGAACTTCATCCGAAGTACTCTTTAGTTTGAAGGCAATAATTAAATCTTTAGGGTAGCTGTTATGAAAATGAATAAAAACTCTGCCAGTTAGTGTGGATACTTTCCTTAAGGGTGATAAAAAGATTGACAGCTTTTACCTTTCTTCTTCTTCATTTGAGTTATTCTGGTGATTTGAACCCAAAGATGAACGAGATTTTTTAAAATCTTCTAATTCTTTTTCCCTCTCTGCATCAAAGTCCTTCCTGAATTGAGTAAATATAAACATTAGATATATCCATATATTATCTGACATCGAGTGTTAAAGCATTTCGTCTAACTGTTTCAAATACCAAAGTTATCAAATTCAGTTATACGAGCATAAGTTACAAGCAACAATGCAGTGAATTTGAATTATTGATAAAATGAGGACGGGACAATGTGGCACTAAAGAAACATCTGTGCACATATGTTAGAAATTAATTAATCTCAGGTAAAAGTATTTTGGTTTGAAGACTCTTACTTTAGTTTTAATTCTAACTCAGCCCCGGCATAAACCAACTTTTCTTTCATAACTTTTTCTACTTCTTCATCTGATGAGAATTCAACAAGGGCAGTGCCACAGAAGAACTTTTTGTCTCCAACGTGATGGGGAAGCCGAACACTATTAACCTGAAACCACAAAATATATAAATAAGCCATACAAAGTACTTTGTACTTAAAATACTTCTCTACTCATTAAAAGTAACACATAATATTAAGCACTCAAGATTAAACAGACAAACACAATGTCACGGTTCATCTCTAAATGGCGAATAATGTCTTGTGATAAGCATTTTGGCTATGATCTCAATTCCCCTTCAAGAGCATTAAGAAATATCTCTAATGCAGATTTGACTCCAGTTGATTCATCACCACACATTTACAACCCAAGATGATAAAATATACATGGTCCATTTCACCTAATTGTTTGCATGTCAATCATGATAGTGGCCCCAGACTCAATGGAGTTACTATTACCTTAGCATATTGAGCAAAGAATTTCTCCACATCTTCAAGCTTCAGATCATATTCAAATGGTGATACAGCAAGTGTTCTTATCTCCGCCTGTGCAACCTCTTCTGGTTTCGGAAGTTCAGTTGTTCTGCCAACCTTTTTCCCTAATTCATACAAATAAGAAAAAAGAACGAAAAAAAAAAGGTTATAACTGATCATCCTTCATCCAACGTAGGAACATTTTCATCCACTCGACCATCAATTTTAACACTGATAAATACAATGTTAAACTGAAATCATTCAACTGTTTACCTCACGAAACAGGAAGTTATAAACTAAGTTTATTTTATTTGAATGTGCTTTATCAACTATTCATCTCAATCACCCAAAAAAAAAAACTTAATCGACAAACAAATCCAATAGTATGTTATTTTGCCGATGTTAAGGAATACTTAAAGCAATCAAAACTACAGATACCCACAAAAAAACGAGGGAGAAGAAACTAACCATCTTCAGAGACCTTGAGTGAAGCCGAATTTCTCAAAGTTTGCGCAACAGCATTCACGATATCTTGGGGTACTCCATCGGGCTTCACATCACCCAAATTAAGGTGCTTACGCATCCGATTAAAAGAACAAATAAGAGCCAAACTAATCATGCCATCTTCGCTTTCAGTGATACTCTTCCTCATAAAACCATCGGTCAGAAGGTTGCTATCGCTGAAATAAAACTCCACCTGATGAAAAAAAATAAAAAAGTAACTAAAAATTGAATGATCAATAAAAGTAAAAAAATTAACGTTGAAATACAAGATTGAATATGACTCGTACTTGTCGTATCACTTTCTCAGTTGTTTCTTCGTCTAACGATTGGGTTGCCATGGGTGAGTTTAGAGTCAGAGAGTGGAAGAGAGGGTTTAGGGTTTTGTTGATAACTGCTAAGTACTTCAACTTTGGGCTTGAGTTATGGTGCGGTTTTTGTACTTTTAAATAACCACTTTCTGAGTTCTGAAATAAAACAAATATTATTAACGTCTCCTTTTGTTTTATTTTTATTTGATTTTTTTATATTAAAATATATTATTTTCATAATAAATTAAAAAAATTAAAATTTCAGATTTTGATATAAAAATAATTTGATTGCCTTAATATTAGATGATTTTAAAATTTACTCAAAAATAAGAATATAAAATTTGTTATATTCTTTTCTTTCAAATTTATCTCTTTTTCTTTTGTATACTTTTTATTAAACTGGGGTCTTCAACTTGGATGATGTCATTCTGAGTTCACCATTAACTTAAATATTTGTGGATATTTCTTTCAAGTCAAAGCATTATTGTTTTTTTTCAACATCTGTAAGTCTATTTCGACAAAAATATTTAAAACACAAAAATAGGCTTTCTCTGTTTGTTCTCTATCCCACTATCTTTTTTAGTTAGTAACCGACACAAATCCTAGTTCGTGCTTTACAGTACCTTACTTTACGGTTACTAATATTTGACAGAGCAAAAAATTTGACAAATACACTTCCAGAATAAATCAGATAATATTAACTTATTGTATTATTTAAAAATTTCCTAGGTAATGTAATTTTAATTTAGTTATAAATATTATATTAATGATATATTTTCAATTATATAATAAAATGATACTAATAAAAAATATTGAGTGCTTCACATTAGACCATTAATAAAAACAAATCTCCCTTTTTATGTATACAAATTCTTATATTTTTTTTCCTTAAATAACTATCTATAATAAAAAACCTACTTACAAAATAAATAAAAACTACTTACAATAAAATTATAAAAAAACTTTATATTTATTTTTATAATTACTTTTTGTAAATATTACAATTTAATAATATCTTTTATTTTAATAATTATCTATATCATTATATATAGAAGATACATTATTCGATAACTTTTTTTAATATTTCTTTTAATTATACAATTTTACCTTTTACTAAATAAATCATAATTTGTTTATTTAATAAAATAAATAATTGAATAATTTTTCTTAATTTTAATCATGTGAAAGATAAGGACTACATAATTTTTTTAAACTATTTTTACAAAATAATATAGTTTAAATTATATTATTTTTTGTTTTTTAATTAATTATTTATAAAAGGAATAAAATTACATATATATTTTAATATAATAAAAATGTAAATATGTTCTTTCGCTAGTATATATAATGAAAATTATACATTACATCTTTTTATTTACATAAATAAAACATCAAATCATTTTCAATTGGTATAGGTTTTTCTAACATGATTTATGCAAAAAGAAATTTTAAATTTACTTGAATTTTGAAAATATTTTTACATTATCTTAGTTATGTTTCCATGTCAAAATGTTACCAGATTACATTAACAACCTCCATATGAAATTTCAATAATAGTACTTAAGTAAAATATTGAACTTTGATATATAAATGAAAGTTGAGAAATATCTTAATATTGTTAGTGTAAATATCATACCACATTATCTCACCAAATAACAAATTAAAATAATTTCCAAATAACAAATTAAAATAATTTCCAAATAACTTATCCTGGCTTCTCTATCTTTTCATAGAGAGTCCCTTGTATGAAACAGTTATAATATTGCTATAGTTGACAATTATTACCTCATCATCATATTTGACTTTTCAACTTAGAAACAAATGTGAAGACGAACAAAACATCATCGTTCTGTTACAAGATTTTATGGGTAACATACAAACATTCATATACGAGCTAGTACGCTTATAAAACAAACCATACTGGTTATGGTCTCAAACTAAACTGGTGTTCTATTAGTTTTAATATCAACAACAATAAAAAAAAAACTTCTCCGCCAATAATATAAATACTTAGTTTGTGTTTGGTTGGACTGATTTGAGAAAATTTAATATTCGAAAAGATGAATTTGATTGTGAAGGTTGTTTAGTTGACCTGATTTGGGAGGATGCATCACTAGATATTTACAGGATTGGATCTTCTGAAGAGATTTGATATGATGAAATTGAAAATTACAAAATAGTCCTTGTAAATGAAGTGGAAATTACAAAATATCTTTAATTTTGAAAATTACAAAACACTTCTTATTAATTTTATCACACTAAAATAATTAAAAAATATATAAAGAAAACATAAATTATAAACAAGAAACAATTATTAGCATTAATGTATATTTATTATAATAATATATATATTACATATAAAAAATAAACTTGATTTATACCTAATTCACGGAATAATTGATTTTAACAATTATATATATATATATATATATATATATATATATATATATATATATTTTTTTTTTTTTTTTTTT
>Ga0209489_100201_pt1 | contig 97321 bp, 41 predicted proteins | sample SiratrowhiteBW_FD_187527 | JGI IMG/M metagenome (GOLD analysis project Ga0209489, IMG submission 187527) | Root nodule microbial communities of legume samples collected from California, USA - Siratro white BW (SPAdes) (version 2) | ecosystem: Host-associated > Plants > Roots > Nodule | place...
CTTTTTTTTTTTTTTTGCTGCTTTTGGCCCCCACCACTCCACACTTCCAACTCCCTCTCACCATTCTCTCGTCCCTATAAATTTCATCATCACGTTGCAGCAATATTGAATAATAAGGCCACTCAGAGGGTCTTTAAAGCAAGACAGAAGAAGAAGGAGCCACACAGTAGTGGTCAGACAATCTTACTGTTGGTTGTTTCTGAGCAAATTAACAAAAGGGTTGCACCAAAATGGGTGGTGGTGGTGGTGGTGGTGACCATGATAGTTCTACTTCCACGGCTACTAAGAACAAGAAGAGTGGCTCCATTCGGTCCATTTTCATGCATGCTGATGGCCTAGATATGTTTCTCATGATTCTGGGAATGATTGGAGCCATTGGTGATGGCATAGGCACCCCTTTGGTGTTGTTTATCACCAGCAAAATTATGAACAATATTGGTAACTTTTCTGGTGGAATAGATAGCACTTTCCTCCATGCCATCAATAAGGTTTGATTTCTTTTATTTTCTATTTTTCTCTCTTTTCTCTCACACAAGGAGAAATATGAGAAAGTAGGTTGATTATTTGATTTGGATTTGTTATTTTTATGATGCAGAATGCTGTGGTTTTGTTATATTTGGCTGGTGGGTCTTTTGTTGCTTGTTTTCTAGGTGAGTATCAGTTTGCTATGATTTTGATTTTGACTTTGACCAACTTATTTATCTTTATTTTATATGATGCAAAAGTATTAACATTGCACTGCTTTTACTTTGGGGGATTTCAGAGGGTTATTGTTGGACAAGAACTGGTGAAAGACAAGCTGCTAGAATGAGAGTCAGGTACCTAAAGGCAGTGTTGAGGCAAGAAGTTGCATACTTTGATTTGCATGTCAGTAGCACATCTGAGGTCATCACCAGTGTCTCTAATGACAGCCTCGTAATTCAAGATGTTCTTAGTGAAAAGGTGTGCAAAAAACCAAAACTAGTAGTTTGTTTTCTTCTTCACGTTTCAATTTTCATATTAAATAAAGTATTTTCCTTCATTGTCGTTAATTCCTTGAATGATACAAGATTTATTAAAAAATAATGCCGTGTGTGTGTATACATATATAATCAAAAAATAATTTTAAGAGTTATTATTTATTTCCTATAAATATATTAGTTTTAAAGAGCAAACAACTCATTTATGCATGTGCTGTCAAAATTGTTTCATTGATGTTTGGATAAATAATTGTTTTATTATATGTTTAGATAAAATGTTTGTAAAATTATAAAAATGATTTCTAAGTAAATTTGAATATTTTTACTTCAAGAGAAAGTTAACCACAAAGTTCAGTGTATCCCGTCACAAAAGCTACTTTCTACCAGTTTTAATCAATATAACATTCCTTCAGACAAAATCAATTTCAACAAACAAAAATCAAACATCTATACTTTTTATAAAGTCAGTTTTGAATGCAGTTAAAATCAATTCTCATAATCTTACTATAAAAGTATTCATATGTGTTTGTGTGTGGTCACATCATTTGATTTGATTGTTAACAGTTTCTCCCAATTTTGAAAACCAGGTTCCAAATTTTTTGATGAATGCCTCTATGTTTGTTGGGAGCTACATAGTGGGTTTTGCATTATTATGGAGATTGACCCTTGTGGGGTTCCCTTTTGTGGTTCTTCTTGTGATCCCTGGTTTTATGTATGGGAGGACCCTAATGGGATTGGCTAGCAAGATAAGAGAAGAGTATAACAATGCTGGTACAGTAGCAGAACAGGCAATTTCTTCCATCAGAACCGTTTACTCCTTTGTGGGAGAAAGCAAAACCATAGATGCTTTCTCTGATGCTCTACAAGGCTCAGTAGAGTTAGGACTCAGACAAGGCTTAGCAAAAGGCTTAGCTATTGGAAGCAATGGTGTTGTGTTTGCTATATGGGCTTTCATATCATATTATGGTAGCAGATTGGTCATGTACCATGGTGCTAAAGGTGGAACTGTTTTTGCAGTTGGAGCAGCCATAGCACTTGGAGGATTGTAATTATACCTACCCTTTATCTCATTCCATTCATCTAAACTCAACTCATTGGAAACAAACCATTGTATAATCTAGAAACAATATCCTTGCATGTCACACCAATATTTATCAGAACCACGCACACTTTATGGTTTTAAAGTGACAGATATTTGGTACTATTTGCAGGGCCTTAGGTGCTGGTTTGTCTAACGTGAAGTACTTCTCAGAGGCAAGCACTGCAGGAGAACGGATAATGGAAGTGATAAAGAGGGTTCCGAAGATTGATTCAGACAACATGACTGGGGAGATTCTGGAGGAGGTTTCTGGGGAAGTTGAGTTTGTGCATGTGGAGTTTGTGTACCCTTCAAGGCCTGACAGTGTGATTCTGAACGATTTTTGCCTGAGGGTTCCTGCAGGGAAAACAGTGGCACTGGTTGGAGGGAGTGGCTCAGGAAAATCCACTGTGATATCACTTCTGCAGAGGTTCTATGACCCGGTTGAGGGAGAGATACGTGTGGATGGTGTGGCCATTCACAGGTTGCAGCTGAAGTGGTTGAGGTCTCAGATGGGGTTGGTGAGTCAAGAGCCTGCACTGTTTGCAACCAGCATTAAGGAGAATATACTGTTTGGAAGAGAAGATGCCACTGAGGAAGAGGTTGTGGAGGCTGCAAAAGCTTCCAATGCTCATACTTTCATCTCACAGTTGCCACAAGGATATGATACTCAGGTCAGTGCTCTGCTGATATGTGACATGTCTACTCATTTTTTCAAACCAACCCACTATGTTTGGATCTTTATGCTTTGAATCTAGGCATGCAAGTTTAGCCCTTGGTTTTTTTGGATAAAAGTTAAATTTAGATTTAAAGAAAAGTAGTGAGTTTAATGATTTTTATATAATAGTTATTTTGGAAGTTATGTCAAAACTAATTTTTTATTAGTTGACAGTAAAAAAACTCAAATTAGTGCCACAATATTAAAGTAGCTTTATTACTTTTTGTTTTTATATGAACTCTCAAATCCTTTCTTTTTTTTTTTTTTTTTTTTTTTTGTTTTGCTCAATATTTAGAAGAAAATTGAGTTGAAAATTGTTTAATTTTTTTTATTGTTTTTGAAAGATTTCACATAGGACATAAAGCTAAAGTATTGAAGAGGAGATGTTTCATTTTTATTTTATTTTTTTACTTTTAGTGAAGTATAACCATTTAAAAAGCAAGTTATATTTAAAAACTCAATTCATAGAAATTTAAATGCAATAAACTAAGATTTTTAAAATAAGAAACTAAAATACAATAATTTTAAAACTTTTTCACCGTTTTGCCCTAGATACCAAATCTTGATAACGATATTGTGGAGTGACATTAATGATTCTTTTGAGTTCATGATGTAATGATCCATATCCAAGTGACACGTGTTTATGTTAAGTATAATAATTTTGTAGTAAGAAAAAAGAAAAGTCCAACTAAGAGTTTGGTGGTCCACTACATAAAGCACATAAACTTTTCCTCCAAATGGTTTTTAATTACAAGTTCCAGAAATGGCCGGCATCTTAATAATTCTTAATCAAACCATCATCCCAGAGTGGAATGTTTTCCAAAGCATGTTATATTCCAACTCATGACAATACAATTTCACATTGAAAATAAAAATATTAAAAAAAGTTGCACTAACACCTTTTTTAGAATATTTTTTTATTTACAATTATTATTAGTCAATTTTAATCTTTTTTAATGAAAAAGAATTTTTCTATTTCATATAACTTTTTTTCCTGTTTTTCATCTTTTAAAATTAAAAATTATTTTTATCTACAATATTTGTGATGTTAATTAGCTATTTATGCGATAGTGTTTGTGATATGATATTAATATATAATGCTTTTAAAATTTGTAAGATTTTTAAAATAAATATTATCTATCTATTTTAAATTACAATTAAAAATTAAAACAATGACTTTAACTTTTAAAGGATAAAGTTTTTGAAAAGCTTTTTACCGATATTGAAACAAAATATTTCTCATTTAAGTTTTTTTTTTTTCTAAATTCATATTTAAAGTTCACTTATTTTAAAGAGTATAAAATATATTAAATTTTATTTGAAAATATAACAAAAAAATTATAGAATGAAATTCAAAAAAACATTAAAATTTATAATTTTTAATAAATTTTAACTAATAATAACAAAATTCTAAAACAATGTTATCGTTAGAGATAAAGCAATATTTTTTTGGTCCAAAAATTCAATATATTTAATAAGAAAAAAAATTGTCATCTTGCTCTAGCTGTAGTTCTTGCATGTAAGTTATTAGCACTTATTAATTAATCATAGGGAACCTTCCATATTTGAAGCAATTAAGAAACATTGTTTTAATTATGTTCATCTGTTCCCATTACAATAATATTATAATCTTAGCATCTAGAATAGCTCACCGATTTGCACCCCCAGACTTGCGTGCTGTTTGGATAATGCCAGTTATCGTGCTTTCCAATGTAGAAGTAAATAATTAAGCTTTATTTAAATTTACAATTATTAATGAGATTGGAGAATTTCATGAAACACTGAATTTTAGGCTTAAAAAATATTTGGAAAAATTTAATAATATCGTACATAGCTTAGATATATAGATAATTAGCCGAAAGTGGTAGCTCATGGGAAAATGCAAAATAACTAAAGCAAAATATACACACTAACATGATCAATCATTATCATTGACTATCCCAAAATAGGTTAAAAAAATGTCTTACACCCTTTCAAACGTTCTCCATCACATGAGTTCATGCACTTGATTAATAATTTTATGTACTTCACTCTTATCATTGTACAACTCCTGAAAACATTTTTTTTTTAAATCACTAGATAGAGCCTCTCCCACATACTTTCTAATCATTTGAAAAAAAAAGTAGTGTTGCCAAGTTCAATGCATCAAAAGTATGTAATGACATCAAATTGTAATATTTATAGTTATATTTATAAAAATTGTTTGCAGATAAAAAAAAAATGTAATGAACGTCAAAATATATTAGAAAAGGATGCTTTTGCAGGTTGTTCATGATCTATCAGCTTAGCATCATAAGTTTATGAAAAGTTCATACAAGAATGTTTCCCTTGTTTCCTAAAAGTAGCTCTTTGTTCTTGTATGATAATTTACTCCTTACAAGAATCAAAATTCACTTTAATTTAAACTTAACATATGTTTATGAATTTAATTAAAACAGTTCAAGTCTTCCATGTCAATTTCATTGAAATTCGTGACTTCAATGATCATTACTTCATACATATAAATTCTTACAAAATTACATTATTTCAAAGTTAAACTACTTCCAAGATATTTTACAGTTCATATTGTTTGCAGGTGGGGGAGAGAGGAATTCAAATGTCAGGGGGACAAAAGCAAAGAATTGCTATAGCAAGAGCAATAATAAAGAAGCCAAGAATTCTCTTGTTGGATGAAGCAACAAGTGCCCTAGATTCTGAATCCGAACGAGTTGTGCAAGAAGCATTGGACAAAGCAGCAGTGGGGCGCACCACCATCATCATTGCTCATCGATTATCCACCATAAGAAACGCAGATGTGATTGCTGTGGTGCAAAGTGGCAAGATCATGGAAATGGGGTCACATCATGAACTCATCCAAAATGAAAATGGCCTTTACACCTCTCTAGTTCGTCTCCAACAAGCAAAAGATGAGAAAGAAGACACCCCTTTTCACCCTCATCATGCTTCCTCATCATCATCCATATCAAACAAGGACAATATTCACAACACAAGCAGTAGGAGGCTTTCTCTTGTGAGTCGATCCAGCTCTGCCAACTCAATCCCTCGTGTTGGTGATGATGTTGTTGAAGAGGTTGAGGAAGATAACAAGCTGCCACTTCCCTCCTTTCGAAGATTGCTAGCACTGAATCTTCCTGAGTGGAAGCAAGCATGCATGGGGTGTTTGAATGCAGTGTTGTTTGGTGCAATACAGCCTGTGTATGCTTTTTCAATGGGGTCCGTGATATCTGTTTACTTTCTCCAAGACCATGATGAGATCAAAAGGAAAACCAGAATCTACTCGCTTTGTTTTCTAGGGTTGGCTGTGTTCTCTTTGGTGGTTAATATCCTCCAACACTATAACTTTGCTTACATGGGAGAGTACCTAACCAAAAGGATCAGAGAACGAATGCTTTCCAAGATACTCACTTTTGAAGTTGGATGGTTCGATCAAGATGAAAATTCCACTGGTGCTGTTTGTTCTAGACTTGCCAAAGAAGCCAATGTGGTATGTTTTTATCATCATTTTGGCCTAAAATGTTTTTGCTTTACTACTACCATACCATTTTATGTTGTTCCAAGCACATAAAGACCAAACACTTTAATGTATATAAAAACAGTGCAATGTGTAAGATTTAGCATCAAATTGAATATTAGTTTGGTTTTCACATCACTACAGGTAAGGTCTTTGGTGGGAGACAGAATGGCTCTAGTGGTGCAAACCATTTCTGCAGTGGTGATAGCTTTCACTATGGGTCTAGTCATTGCATGGAGGTTGGCCATTGTTATGATAGCAGTTCAACCTATTATCATAGCCTGCTTCTACACAAGACGTGTCCTTCTCAAGAGCATGTCTAGCAAGGCCATCAAGGCGCAAGATGAAAGTAGCAAGATAGCTGCAGAAGCTGTTTCCAACCTTAGAACCATCACAGCATTTTCTTCCCAGGAGAGAATCCTAAAGATGCTTGAAAAGGCCCAAGAGGGACCAAGTCATGAAAGCATTCGGCAATCATGGTTTGCAGGTGTTGGTCTTGCCTGTTCTCAAAGCCTTACATTTTGTACTTGGGCCTTAGACTTTTGGTATGGTGGAAAGCTTGTGTTTCAAGGGGTCATCAATGCCAAAGCATTGTTTGAGACCTTCATGATCTTAGTGAGCACAGGTAGGGTCATTGCAGATGCTGGCAGCATGACCAATGACCTTGCCAAAGGGTCTGATGCTGTGGCCTCAGTTTTTGCAATCCTAGATAGGTACACAAAAATTGAGCCTGATGACATAGATGGCTACAAGCCTGAAAAATTAACAGGGAAAATAGAGCTTCATGATGTCCATTTTGCATACCCAGCTAGGCCCAATGTGATGATCTTTCAAGGCTTCTCAATCAGAATAGATGCAGGCAAATCAACAGCATTGGTAGGGCAAAGTGGTTCTGGCAAATCAACAATAATAGGCCTAATAGAGAGATTCTATGACCCACTAAAAGGGACAGTGACCATAGATGGTAGAGACATAAAATCATATCACCTTAGGTCACTAAGGAATCACATGGGTCTTGTGAGCCAAGAACCAACATTGTTTGCTGGGACCATAAGGGAAAATATTGCATATGGAGCATCTAACAAGGTTGATGAAACTGAGATCATAGAAGCAGCAAGAGCAGCTAATGCTCATGATTTCATTGCAAGCCTAAAGGATGGCTATGAAACATGGTGTGGAGATAGAGGAGTGCAACTCTCAGGGGGTCAAAAGCAAAGAATTGCAATAGCAAGAGCCATATTGAAGAATCCAGAAGTGTTGTTGCTGGATGAAGCCACCAGTGCTCTTGATAGCCAATCAGAGAAACTGGTGCAAGATGCTCTAGAGAGGATGATGGTAGGGAGAACTAGTGTGGTGGTGGCTCACAGGTTAAGCACAATACAAAACTGTGATCTAATTGCTGTGTTAGACAAGGGAAAAGTGGTGGAGAAAGGGACTCACTCATCTTTGTTGGCTGAGGGACCAAGTGGAGCTTATTACTCTTTGGTGAGTTTACAAAGAAGACCAACAAAACATGAAGGTTAATCCTACAGATATGAGATCAGCTAACCAAAACAAACCAATTGGTCACATCCATTTGAGATTACTATTAAACCTCTTCTTTGGCTTGAGGGAAGATAGCTACAAGAAAAGAGTGATGGAGCTGGTAATTAGTGAAAGTAAATTAAGAAAGATGGATGAAAAGTAAACTAAGCGCAGATGGAAGATAAGGCCTATAACAGTTGTGTCCAAATTTCTCATGTTATATATGCTTAAATTAATTGTATGAGAATTAGTTTTGTTTGACTTAAATATATGTAGTCTTTAGTCTCAGTCTTCTAAAATCTAGATTTTGACTTTACCCTTGAAACTAAGGAAAGTCAATACTCTATTTCTAAGATGCAATGTTATTAATGTGCCTAATGTCATTCATGTTTAAATGTATATATAATTATATCATTATGTCATTGTACACTTAGGAGTTGATATCATGGTTGAGTCAATATCAATTCTATTTCTACTAGAAGTCAAGAAGTCACAAAAAAGAAAGAATAACGAAACATGAAGAACATATGTTAGATAGAAAGAAAATTGTATTATGATAGTATTTCTTATATAAGTCTCTTAGCATAGCAAATTGAAATCCGTCTAAAAATTGTCTCCATAGCACCCACGGATTCAAGGAATTGAAAATTAGAAATAGATTCAACATCATTGAGTTTGGAAGGTAGAAAAAGAAATAAAAAAGGAGAAAAAGGTTTAGTAAGAATATCAACCATTGATCTACATTAGGAATATGATGAACTTAAAGTTTCTTAGATTAGCTAAAACTTTCTCTATATCAATTTTTATATTGAAAAATTGGATTATGAGTAATTGTCATAATATTTTGATTATTACAGTATAATTATAAAACTAGAAAAAGAAACTGATAATTCAATTAAAAACGTCTGAATCCAAGTAATTTCAGCAGTACCACTAGTCAGACAATGATATTTTAGCAATCTAACGAAAAGATATTTACCAATTAAGGATCATCAAGTGTTCATTTCAATCATTTATAAAGAACATAAGCAATGTATACCAATGATTAATATTGCCTCTTGATGAAGAGGAGCTAGTTTTCCTTGTGTATATTTCTCCTTCTATTTTTGACATGCTTTTGATTATTATACGATGTTGTAGAGGCCTATGTAATATATAAAAGGGTATTATTATCCCTATGTACTTTTTAAATATTATTTTTATGTTTAAAATATAACTAGCATATTTTTTGTTTAAAATATAACTAGCATATTTTTTTTAACAATTTGTTGATAAGTCTCAGCTTTACATTTGGCTTTTCACTAAATGATTATTTGTGATTTTTATAACTTTTATCTAATTAAACAAACAGAACAAAAAATAGTGCAGGTGTTATTATGTAATTCTTTTATCAACAATATATTAAATAGAAGCACAAAAGAAGTGTTTTAACCTTTATAAAAAAAAAATGATATCCTACTTGTATAGAGTTCTTTTCTTATTTTGGTATACTTTTCAATATTAATTCTCAAAATAGATAAAAAAAAATTATTTATCAGGATAGGCAAATTTCAGCCAGATAGACATAATTTTAAACTGATCAAAATAAAAGTGATATGCTTGCAATTTCAATTAATAATATTAATTAAAATTGTTTCTCTCTCTTCAATTATTTTTTAATTATTTGATACTATGATTATTAAGTTTAACAATTAATAAAATGAATAATAATAATAATAATAATTACATAATAATAATTAACAAAACTATAACATAAATATTAAGATATACAAATTTATTTTAAATTAAAACAAAATAAAATAATGATAATAATAAGAATAAGAATAATTTCATACAATTTTAATTTAAAAAATAATTATTATTATTGAATTCACTTATTATTAATTATTATTATTATGTTATTTTATTTTAATTTAAAAATAATAATAATTATTAAACTCATGATTAAGCAACTTATAACGGATTGAGCACCAATAAGAATAGGAGAAAACAACAACTTTTTCAAACTAGTAAAACTTACTTGTACTAAATTAACAAGTTAGGATTAAAAGAATATAAGATTAGAATCTTTAAATTGGAGTTTACATTGTTAGGCAAAGTCGGGTGGTGTGTAGAGTTTAGAAAAGAAAAACAAGGTAGGTAAGTGTGTTCTACTCGTTTATTAAGTTAATCATAATTTATTTGTCTTTGAAGGCAAAATCTAAAACATGTTATAGAGAGAAGGATGATTATTAATTCTATACATCAATCATAACTTACATTTATTAAACCATAAGTAAGATGGAAAAATTATAGCCTGAGTTTTTTGCAATGGTGGTGATTGTTATTGTTTTTTGTTATGCTGGTAATTTGGGGTTGGTATCGATTGTTTGATTTGGTGGAGCCTTGGGGTATGAGGGTTACTGGAAGTGTATTCATTTTGTATTGCTATAATTTTGGTAGCCTTTGAACTCTTATGATTTTCTTCTATTTTTTGCTGCTGGCTTAAAGGTTTTTTTTTTTATGCCAGGTGCTTTTTGTGTAAATAGGTCATAGGGTAACCTCATTATCCCATTTATATATTTATTTTGTATTTATATATTCTTTTTGTTGTTGAGAAAAAAAAAATGTGAACATATATATATAGAGGGAGAGCGCGCGCTTAAATAATTGTGTCTGGACTTAATTTTTTTTCATTTTAGTTATCATCCAAAATATTATTTGCTTATGAAAGTTTTAGGAATTTGAGTTGATTAAATTTAGATCTATGTTTTGTTGAGTGTTAAGGTGAGAAACCTTTAAGTTAATTTGACACATTTTTTGGGTACGGATATTTTTATTTTTATTTTTGAAAAAGGGTTATATATAATTTTTTATTAATAATAAAAAATGTAAAAGTATAAAGGGGTATTTTAATCCATATATAAAAGTTACTGTCAAGATTCTCTGACAATAAAATCAGTATGAACAAAACAAATTTGGATGGTAAAACAAATTTGTTTTATTTTTACTTTAAGTGAATTATTAATAATTTGATTATTCATGAAAATATGCTCCCATGTTCTAAAAGATGATTTATTTTTTTAGCAAATGTGTAATGTACTATTAATTAGATTATTAGTAAAAAAATTCTTAAATGCTTAAATTTACAAAATTTAATTTAGATTGATTTCATGTATTTTACATAAGAATCAATTGAATTAAGTGGAAAAATCCCATAAAATATCCTAAACTCTGAAATCCATAATAATGATTACTATTATGAGATGAATCTAAATTATGATTTAGGGTTTAGAAAACTGGCATATCAAATCTAAGTCTTAATAAAGTATATGTGTGCTCGTACCAAAAAAAAAAAAAACTATTATATGAGAAAGACCCAAAGAAGACTTATTATTTAAATGGAAAGTGAGAGTAAACATTAAATCAAATTTTTAAGAGAACAAGAAAATAATAAAACTATAAACAATAATGAAGTGGTGCAAACATATTTAAAATGTTTTAGACACATTTTTTATTTGTGTTTAAGAGTTCTTATGCTCTTTACGTTTACATATTTAAGATGTTCATAATTATTTGTAAACATGCTCTTTAATTATATATATATATATAAAGCAAAATTAACCTATCAATTATATTTTTTTTAAAATAAAATAATGAATATAAAAATTACATTAAAAATATAAATAATAAAGAAGTGATGAATAAATACCTCAATGAATATGTATAGTACTATTCTGTATTTTTCATTCGTTTTTTAATTATAATGTAAACAAAATGTAGACAATTCATATTAAAAAAAACACCCATTATTTTATACATATTTAAATCATATTTTTATATTCGATTAAATTAGACAACGAATTAGTGTTACATATATTTTTTTTAGAGAGTATTGTAATCTTTTGCTTTCATGCTTGAGAATTTGTGTAAACACAAAATTAAAAATATGATTAAAATTTTTAATATATTTTAAGAATGTAATACTATTTTAACTTATTTTATATTTTATTTAAAAATACATGTAGTATGGGCCGGGCTTTGTATGACCCGCACACATGGATGAAGTGGTTCCGACAGCATAAATTGACTGACTTTGCCCTAGTTTGGACAAAACCTTGAAACACTTCACTGTTCCGTGCTCCTTTCTATCACCAAATTAATTCCTTTCTGAAATCGCTAGTTGCCCTATTTTCAAGATGGAACAAGGGTCTGTTTCTTCTCTCTTGTGCTCTTCAATTCTGGTTATCATCACCTTACTTAGGATTTTGTTTAATTTAGCTTAAATTGACTTTGGGACGGATTCTATGTGTGTGAATTATGTGTTTAAGTTGTATGTGTGTGAATTTACCAAACAAGTATATCATTCGAGTGCTTAATTTTGATTCAAGTTTAATAGAAGATTGATTTATGTGTGGTCTCTATTGTTTTGACCTAAAGAAGATAGGGATATAATAAATTTTTGGGTGGTTTGATTCATTGATATAGAACATTTGATGCATTTAGATATTAGCATTTATGGTTGTTAACATGCTAGGTATCTAAAAAGTGAATGTGTTTGTGTTCTGTGTATGAAGCTACAGACAAAACCAACTCCCTCGAAGTAGAGCTACTAAGGATGATGCCATACATTTTCTGAATAGTGCCAAAGCTGAGTTTTCGAACCAAAGGGAGAAGTATGACATGTTGATTCAGATCCTGAAAGATTACAAGCGTGAAAGGTAGATTCTCTCCCTCATTATGTAAGGATTTTGAAAAGTGAAGTGTTCTCTGATATTTCTTTTGGTTTTTTTAGGATTACAGTTCATGCTGTTGTTGCGAGGATGAAAGAGTTATTGAAAGGGCACTACCCTTTGATTTTGAGATTCAACAAGTTCTTGCCAAAGGAGCTTGAGATCAAACTTTAGGACGAACCACCTTAGAATATCAAACCTTGCCCATAAAGTCACTCAATTTGGTAAAGTGACCAATTTTTACTTACTAGAGACCATCTAAAAATTGTTTACCTATACTTAATTTTTATATACAAATAACTGTATTTGAATGTGGTTGTTTGTAATTTCTTAGACGGTGTCCTTCATTATGAAAATTTTTCTGCATAAATTTTGTATTAATGTCCTTAAATATATTTAGGATATTGATCTTATTCTTTTTAGTCTTAGCCTGCCTGTAATTGGCACTGATATTTTTCAAGGTCTCGGTCTACTGCATAAGCAGATTTTAAGCCTTCAACAATTGGACTTCTTTCTTTCCCATAACATTATGAACCTGTATTTTTTTGCTACACCTACGTAAAAAGGAATAAAAAAAAACATGCCATTGTGCATTATATTATTACCAATTATCAAAACAACTCACAAATTTTGATTATGAATAGAAGTACAAAGTAGCTACAAGACCAAAGTCAAAAATAAGTTTGTCATTGAGTACCTACCTAGTCTAGGTTGACATTTAGTAACTAAAATAGCTTGTAAATCGTCACATTATCAGGCTATTATACTTCATTGTATTCTGAAAACTCTTTGGTTCTCCTGCCACCTCCCTCATCTTTTAATTCCCTTTTGTACACATTATGTTTAAGCAACTTAACCAATTGAGGCACCAACAAAAGTAAGAGAAAACAACCTTTTTATGTTTTGTTTTTATCGAAGTTCAAGTTTTAATTTGAATCATGCTAAAAAGTTCTACTGCATCAAACTTCATATTCTTAAAAATGATATTATTTTTATGGGTCCAAACACTCCAAATGGTGATTACCCGTATAACTCTTCACATTTTTTTTTAACAGCCAAGTACAACTCTTCACATATTATTATGTTTCCTACTTAAATCTACTACCTCAAAACTTAAAAAGTGTTCATTAATCGTACTTGATAAACACAATAGAAATGACGTATTATTTTGTAATAATAAACTGTTCTTATAAAATCATAATAATATTTTTTTTATCAATAATAAATAATATATATAAATTAGAAGTACATAAGAGATATTACCCTTACACAAAAAAATTAAGTACATCATTGTCATATATGTGTGATCTAGTAACCATTACTTGTACTAAATTATAATCAGTTAGGACTAAAAGAATATAACATTAGAATCTCTAAATTAGGGTATACTTTGTTACGCAAAGCGGGGTGTGTAGATTTTAGAAAAGAAAAAAAAAAGTAAGTGTGTTTTACTCATTTATTAAGTTAATCATAATTCATTTGTATTTGAAGAATATATTATATGCTTTCTTATTATGCAGGCAAAATCTAAAACATGTTATAGTGAGAAGGATGATTATTAATTCTATACATCAATCATAACTTACATTTATTAAACCAGGGAAATAGTAAGACGGAAAATTTATTAAATATAAATATAAAGGAATTTTTAATTCATATACTAAAGTTAATACCAAGGTTCTCTAATAATAAAATCAGTCAGTATATGAACAAAACAAAGCATTCCTACATAGTCTGTAAAAGTTTTGCTGATAAAAAAAAAAAAAAAAAAAAAAGTCTCTAAAAGAGTTATATGTATTGGATGGTAAAACAAAGATTTTGTTTTATTTTTACTTTAAGTGAATTATTAATAATTTGATATTCATGAAAATATGCTCCCATGTTCTAAATATGGTTTTTTTGTTTAGCAAATGTGTAATGTGTTATTAATTAGATTATTAGTAAAAAAAAATCTTAAATTCTTAAATTTACAAAATCAATTTAGATTTGATTTAATCTATTTTACATAAAATTCAATTGAATTAAGTGGAAAAAACTATAAAATTTATAATTAGTTTGTTAGCTACAGCTTAATGACTAAAAATCCTAACTCTAAAATCCACAATAATATTACTATTATGGAAAATAATTTTTTGTATATAAGATGAATCTAATTAGGATTTAGGATTTAAAAAAAGTCGCACTATATTTAAGGTTTTTTAATAAATTATCTATGCTAAAAAGAAATATTATATGACCAATATACCTCTGTGAGAAAAGAGAACTTGTTATTTAAATGAAAAGTAAGAGTAAACATTAAACCAAATTTTTAAGAAAACAAGAAAATAATAAAATATAAACAATAATGAAGTGAAGCAAACATATTAAAAAAAATTCTCTTTTTTCATTTATTTTATTATCATTCTTTCTTCGTTTCTCTGTTTCGCGCTTCCTTCAGATTTGTTTTTCCCTAGATCCCTCTCTGGATCACAGGTATTTATTTGCTCCTTCGTTCATTCACATTTCTTTTAAGTTAAACAACGAAGTAGTGTTACATATAATTTTTTTAAGAGTATTGTAATCTTTTGCTTTCATGTTTTAGAATATGTGTAAACACAAAATTAAAAACATAATTAATTTTTTTTTAAATTTTTTAAGAGCATACTATTATTTTATATTTTATTTAAAAATATATATAGTATGGGCCGGGCTTTGTATGACCCGCACACAAGTGGTTCAGACAACATAAATTGACTGACTTTGCCCTAGTTTGGACAAAACCTTGAAACACTTCACTGTTCCGTGCTCTCACCAAATTAATTCCTTTCTGAAATCCCTAGTTGTCCTATTTTCAAGATGGAACAAGGGTCTGTTTCTTCTCTCTTGTTCTCTTCAATTCTGGTTTATTATCACCTTACTTAGGATTGTGTTAATTTAGCTTAAATTCACTTTGGGACGGATTCTATGTGTGTGAATTATGTGTTCAAGTTGTATGTGTGTGAATCCTACCAAACAAGTATATCATTCGAGTGCTTAATTTTGATTCAAGTTTAATAAAAGATTGATTTACGTGTGGTCTCTATTGTTTTGACCTAAAGAAGATAGGGATATAATAAATTTTTTGGTGGTTTGATTCATTGATATAGAACATTTGATGCATTTAGATATTAGCATTTATGGTTGTTAACATGCTAGGTATGTAAAAAAGTGAATGTGTTTGCGTTCTGTGTATGAAGCTACAGACAAAACCAACTCCCTCAAAGTAGACCTACTATGGATGATGCCCTACATTTTCTGAAGAGAGCCAAAGCTGAGTTTTCGAACCAAACGGACAAGTATCACATGCTGATTCAGATCCCGAAAGATTACAAGGATGAAAGGTAGATTCTCTCCCTCATTATGTAAGGATTTTGAAAAATGAAGTGTTCTCTGATATCTCTTTTGGTTCTTCCCAGGATTACCATTGATGTTGTTGCTGCGAGGATGAAAGTGTTGTTGAAAGGGCACTACCCTTTGATTTTGAGGTTCAACAGTTTCTTGCCAAAGGAGCATGAGATCAAACTTGGTCGTGAACCTTCTCCAGAAATAGTCCGTTTAGTTGAAAACATAAGGGTGAATAACGTGCTTAATTATCATATGTGGTTGCTTTTTATTTACTGATATTATTGATTATTCCTAGCTGTAATGTTGATATAGGTTTATTGCTTTCTATAGGAACGATTCAAAAACGATGACCATATTTACAAATCCTTCTTCGTGAGTATGAAAACCTACAAAGAAGATACGCGAAAGACAACTTGTGATCTTCATGGTGAGGTAAATAATGTGATGGCTTTTTAAGGAGCACCCTTTTGTATATGATTTGTTTTTTGTTCTCTTGAAGAGATATTTCCGTTGAATCTCTTGAATGTTCACTCTCTTTTCTCTAGGTTGCTATCCTTTTTAAGGACCACCAAGATTTGCTGAAGGAGTTCACCAGATTATTTCCTAATTATGACGCAATTGGCTGTGTTCACCACAAAAAGTTAAGACTGTGCATTCCCAAGTGGAACCAAGCATGTTTAGGTTGTTTTGTTGCACTGTTGGTTTTTACTATTATGTGGTCATTGGTATTTGTTTACTTTCTCTCATGTCATGAAGAGATAACTGGGAAAACAAAGATATATTCGTTTTGCTTCCTAGGGTTGGTTGTCATCTCCTTGATCGCTAATATCTTCCACAAACCCTATAATATTGTTTGCATCAGAGAGTATTTAACTAAAAGGGTGAGACAGGGAATACTTCCAAAGATTCTTACCATTGTTGATGGATGGTTCATTCAGAAGGAAAATTTCAGATGTGCTCTTTTCAACAGATTTGCCAAAGCAAAAGTGGTATGTTTTTATTATCATTTTGTGACAATTTCTGTATGCTTTATTGCATGTCATGAATTTTTATTCTGTACCTGCTATATTTAAAGAACAAACAGTTGCATGCTAATGTGAAAATACAACAAAACCATGTAATTTATATGTTATTTGGGTGAAAATCTGCGTATAATAATGCTTAGAAATCTAACACTATTAAATGATGCCCTATGTATCATAGATTTACTTTCAAGCAAGTAAATTGTATCCCTTTCGATTATGTTATAGTTAAGAAAGTTTTCTTCATTCTTATTAATTGCAGCATATAAATGGGTTCCTTTAACTATTTTTCTTTTTAGTATCACTATTTTGTAATAGCTATTTCTCTTTATGATTTTATTTTAACTTATATTATGCTATTTCATGCTACAGGTTATGCCTTTCATGGGAGAGAAAATGGGTGTGGTGGTTCAAACAATTGGTGCAGTGGTAATAGGTTTCAGTGTGGGTCTTATGTTTTCATGGAGAGTAGCCATTGCAATGATAGTTCTTCAACTTGTCATCATTGTTTGCTTCTACATAAGAGGTGTCCTCAAGATCATGCCAAGTAACACCATCAAGGTCCATGATGATTGAAAGCAGTGAGAACCATTACAAACATGTTTGAAATTTGAGAATAATTGTAGAAACCTTTTTTATTTTTTATGTGACTTTTTCATGGTAGTATCCTATGTTTAGTTTATGCTTACTAAATCATGAATCTCATTTACTTTTAAAATCTTAATGCATGTATTTCTGCAATGGTGGTAATTCTATTAAGTTTATATATGTTTGTCCATTATTTTTTTTTTTCGTTTTATCTTTTAAAAAAAATACCAGATCGTAAAGTCTTATTATTTATTTGAGTGTTCATGACAATATGCATGTTCAAACTATAATAAATCCTTATTTATTTTAGTTAAAATCATTTTCAATGTGTTTATATGTTTATTTTTGTTAAAAATTATTTATTTGAAGAGAAAACTACTGATAATTCGTAATCTATCAAAAGATTCATTTTATATATACACGGATAAATCATCTTTTGCTTGAACAATGTAAATAATAAAAAAAAACATTAAAAAAATAGTGAAACCCTGACCCAGGTAGGAAAGCAAATATCATTTTCTTTCTTTATTTTTTTTTTGACAGAAACTTTGTTTTTTCTAGAGACCACAAATATATTTTATCTAAAAGTAATTAATTTCTAGAGACCACAAATATATTTTATTTTAGTATTTTAAATTGGGGTTATTCTATTACTTTATATTAAAAAAAAGGAGGGAGAAGAACTAGGTTTAAAGAATCTACAATAAAAAACATTATTCTTTCTTCTTCTTTTTTTCTTTTAGTCTCATCAATTATTAAAACTGTTAACTTCAAAAGTAAAAATGAATATGTGAAGCGAAGTGACTTTTAACTTTTTAGGTAGGTAAAGGAATATGTTAGACTTTGGTACTTACATAAAAGCTTGACTTCACATAGAAGTCTATTTTGGACTTATTTTGTGAGGATTTAACTGTAAAATATATCTTATAATTATTGAATTTAACTTGTTTGTTTTAATATATATATATATATATATTAATTATACATAATACATTCACATACCTCACATATTCTCCAAACCATATAAGTTACATTATAAAAATTCATAATACAAACTACAGTTACATTATAATGTTTAATATGAGATAATAACATAAGTTGGTCTATTCCATATATACTGAGATGATTGAACATAAAACTTGTGAGTTATTTTATCTGGTCTGTCCAAAAAATTTCTGAGTCCATGGATTTGTGAGCTGGCTCAAAACATGTGCAGAAAAAAAAATTAAAATTGCTTTAACATGGTCATTAATAATTTTTTTATCTCAAATTTGAATCTCTCCAAACGAACAAATATTTATTGGAAATTATGTTAAGTAATTGAAAAAAACATAAAAGTTAATTTTTTTTATTTACTAAAAGAGTATTGTGAAAAAAATACATTGATATAGTATTTATGAAAGAATTAATATGAATTAATACAGCATTTATGAAATAATGAATAAAATTATTCATACACAAATATACAAATAATTTTACATAATAATAAAGGATTAAAAATATTTATATAAATGAACTAGAACATTTGTCTCGTTTATATTGCGAATTTAAGATGGACAAATGCCTGCCATTTGGTTAAAATTGTTCAACTTATCCTCTCTTTTTTTAAAATTAACAAGTCCGACTTACATTGTTCAAACTACATTGTCATCCATAATTTAATCTAGCACATATCTTAAATTATTTAATATAATAAATTTTATATTGTATATGAATATATTGATAAGATTTATAAATAAGACATAAATTTATCTTTTAATATATATATATATATGGTTTTTTCATAAATCAACATGCTTGATATTTTTTAAATAATAAATAAATGTTAGATTTTCAATACAATATAATAATAAATATTTATATGTGCGTGTACTGTTTTCTAAAAATGTGGTTTATATTGTTTTGAATCAAAGGGTAATTTTGACAATAAAATATTAAAAAGCTGTATTTAGTAATTCAGGGAGATGTAAATATCAATTCCCTTATTTGAATTCTATTAAGAATGTAGGTTGTTGAATGGGCCTCCAAATATAAACTCAAGGATCTGCAGCACTGCAAAATGAAGCGGGATTCTTTTCACACCTCTATGTTTTTTCCTGCACCTCTATGGGGGTGTGTAATCAAGGCCCAGAAAGAGATTCGGAAGGCTTTTGGTTTGGGGAAATAATTTTTCTAAGAGTTGTATAGAAAAAAAACAAATAATTTCATAAATTTTGTATAAATATTGATAAATAAGAAGAGAAAAAAATATTTTTAATTAAAAATGAACATAAAAACTGGAAATGTTAAACAATCAATAATCAAAAGTAAAGATGCTGTTAAAAAACGGCTATCTATTTGTTTACAGGAGTCTTGTCTTGCATATATAGTTTAATAAAAAATAGCGAATGAGTAAGGTTTTTCTCATGATTAGTTGAAAATTGAAAAAATAATTACTTGATAATTAAAAATATTAAATTATAACTTTTTAATGAAAATTTTATTTAAAATTGATAATAAATATAAAATAATAAAATTAGACATGTTAATACGATGCTTTTATATAATTTTTTCTCATAAAATATTTTTTGAAAGTATTTTTAATTATTCTTTTACTTTTAGTTATTGTATTTTTTACATTGTATATTTACTATTAATCTTATACCATGTCTATTAACATTTAAATAACGCAAAAGTAACATATTTTTAAATAACTATCAAACTTTTAGTATGTTAATTAATACAATACTTAAAACATCTGGAATATAATGCCAAAACTATATAATAGTGTCGTGATTAAATAATTTACAAGTTAAGGGGCTAATGCCATGGATAACCCTATTTCTAAAAGGTTCATCTTTCTTGTTATTTTTCATGCTATGAGGTTGGAATTTATAAATTTGTGTAATTGGATGGCTGCCACTTAAAAGGGTCATCTTTCTTGGAGTTGTTGGAGTCAAAGGTTGGAACTTCAATGTATCACAAACAATTTATCACCTTGATTGATAGGTAAAAGGTCAACTTTTCATTTCACTATTGTTATGTGTTTTTTTTAGGACATGAATAAAGGTAAAATCTCTTTCTTGGTTGCACTTTATTTGTAATAATACTAAAGAGTCAAGTGCTGTAAAAAATTGTAAACAAAGGAATAATTAAGAGACCTAATTTTGGATTATTTTTTCCTTAGCTTTTGTAAAAATACCAACAAAAAAAATTAAAAACATAAAGCTGTGTCTATAATTTCTTGCCCTAAATTTGCTAAGTCTAGATTCATCAAAAGAATGTGTAGATCTAACTTTGGAACAATTTGTGTTGTAAATGACCAAGTCAAAATCATGAATTCCCTACATTGTGTGCAATGGTCATGAAGTTAGTTGTTTTATTTATTTATTCTTTTAAAAATGGAACATGGTTTAAGAGAGGTTAAAAAGGATATTCCATTAGAATCTTAAAAAGTGAGGTTTACTTTGTTAGGCAGAACAAACTAGAATGTAGAATTTGGAGAAAATGTAATTGTTTCATTTTGGCAGATTTTAAGGAAAGAAAGTGTGCTTTTTCTTAATTAATAATAAAAATTCACTTTATTTTTAGTACTATTATTTATTTAATTCAAATAAATTTTATTTTATTACTAATAAAAATTCTATCAAATATCACAGTTTTTAAAATATGTGGTCAGTTATCACTTAATTAATAGTAAAATCATTAATAAACTACTATGAATAATTTTAGTTTTGAAATAATGCAATTTATAACTTATAAATCTAACAATGTCATTTTCAATAAATATAAATATCACATTATTATATTTAAAAAAAATAAAGGGACTTGATTAACTATTAAAAATGTTATTATTTTTTAATTATAGGATTTGATTGAATATTTTAATAATATAGGAAAATAAATAATGGGAAAAGCGGTAATATACATGCTTTTGTCTTAATGACAGGGATGATTATCAATTTTAAAATCATAATTTACATTTATTATACCAGAAAATTAGCCCAGTTTTGGAAGATATTTGTCATAATTTTATTTTGTGTTTTTGACACGAATCTGGTTATTTAAACTCTATTAATTGCATATCTTGTTGTGCTTTTGTTTTCAGTTAGATGAACTTTCACAATTTTTAATTATTTATTTGGTTATTCATTGGAGAAGATACAAAAACTTCAACTAAGGTTGAGACATACATGACTCATGACTTATAATTTTTATCTTTATTTACTTTATAATAACTAAGTTTGAACTTAAGGGTTAAAGAATTTGTACAATCATACTAATTCTAATAGGTTGAAAAAACATGAAAAATAAATCATATTTATAATATATATTTTATCTATTTTGATTTCTTTACCATCTTACAAATACTATTATTTATTTTATTTTTTCTATTATTTTACATTTTTTGTTTATTCATTTATTTATGTATAGGGTACAAGTGATAATTTGATTATGCATGACACATGTAATCGTCTTATATTATAAACTTTATTTCTTTTCCTAAATTGTGTTATTATTATTAAATTTATTTTTAATAACAAAAGCTTAAATGCTTTGTATTTTCTTATTTCATGCATTTTAATAGAATAGTTGAAAACATGCTCAAATATGTTTAGAACTTGCAATAAATTAGTTAGACACTGTTTCAACTAATATAGACACCAAATCACAATCTAACTATTTACATTAATTAGTTAAAAGTACTGTATCTATATACACACACATCAAATTACATAATCTTTATCTACTATCACGACAATAATTTTCAATGAAATCACGTTTTCTCAAAAATTATTATTATATTAAAAATTATTTTCACATATATTATGTAAATAAAGTTTATAAACATAAAACTGTTTAATATTTTATTTATAAAAGTCAAAATTAATATAGTGTACAATTTTAAGACATATTACAATGAAAAGTATTTAATTGTCTTTATATTGTTTTTATTCTATTTTGACATTTGTTTTAAAAATAAAATAAAATTATCCTATACAATTACAAAATAAGTCAATTAGTCCAATTGAACCTACAAATAATAAGAAAAAAACAGTTTAAAAATCAATGATTAGGTCAAGTATCAATAAAATCGATCCAAAATCAATATTTTATTTTTAAATAAGCCAAACTTAAATATATAATATGATTGAAATTGAAAGTGATTACAGATTTAAAATTTAAAGTCTAAAAAAAAAAGAGATTGGTGTAAAGCATGGCCCACATAGAGTAGAAGAAGCAAATTTCAAATGAAAAACGCAGATTATTTTATTTTATTTTGTAAAACCATTACGTGTGCTGTTTAAGTGTTGATCCAAAGGTTAACGCATGCTAATGAAAAATAATTAATTATTACATTATATTTGATTTACGTGCTTGAGAATTTTTGCAGCAAAATGAAACATATTCTAAAGTGTTTTTAGACGTAAAATCTGCACTTAAAATTATTCTGGATACATACTTTATTGAGTGTATAAGATATGTATTGTTAGTGTAACAAGATTACGTGATTAGTTAATTAAATATTATTTGTAGTATTGTTTTTAACATAACAATTAACCAACTTAAAGTGCAAGTAAAACTACCATCTTTATAGGAAAACCAATGATATATAAACTAACATAGAAAAGATAGTCTAAGATAGATTTCTATTGTTGTTCTTACATGTGTCCTTATCTACATAACACAGTTATAATAGACTATTACACAAATAATATATACAAGAATAATTTATTAAAATATTTCAACATAAAAAAATTATATAAAAATATTAAAATTAGTAATATTTAAGCAATTTAATTTTATTATACACAACATATAAAAAAATATATAAACTACGTACGAAGTTATATATATCAAAAATATGAAAAATTAATTTAATCCAAACTAAAACTTATACTAATAAACAAACCTAAAAATCTAAGAATAATGTATTAAGGTAGGTTTATTATAACTTTAAATTATATATTTATATATGTTATAATATAAATTTTCACTCAACTTCTCATCTTATGATATTTTAATTATATGATTCAACCTATCATTATAGAATCTTTGTTATAACATATATGTCATATATGTCAGTACTTAACCCACAACTGAAGCAATGATTCATGTATTATCTCAAATTTGTGATCTTAAATTTATATAAATTTTATTATTCTCAAACATCATTTTCATACAACATAATTCATTTATAAATCAATTAAACATAATATTATATTAAAGTTCAACAAACTTTTTTATTTGATTTTAATTGTATATTTAAATAACTAAAGTACAAAACATTATGTTATGTTTTAGCATATCATGTCAGATGTAGTTACAATGCACATGCATTATTTGATCAATTTTTATTTATACAAACACAAGTCAATATACTTTATTTGCCTTAAACACTTCTTAATTATGTTAACTCTTTTGATAAATGTTTTTTTTATACTTATATGAATTACAGGCTTATTCATTCTTTCAAAAAGATCTCGTAACACCTTGTCAACATCCTAAAATCCATAAAAGAATGTGTTCAAAGTTATTTTATGAAAATAACTTCTCTAGAAAAAGTAAAATGTAAATACTACAAAGTTAGTTAATTGTGTTACGTCATAAGCTTTGCTCAAAAGGTGAAGAAACCACCTACCAAGCCTATAAAGCTTTGTCATTCTCTAGACAAGTTGTCAAAGAAGCCTCAAGACATGCCTAAATCTATTATAAAGAAAAACCGCACAACAACTAGAAATAACGTGTAACGACTCTTTTTATTTCAAGCTATACATATATCAAAGATTGAAGAAAAATACAAATACAATAGACGACGACAAAAGTCTTCTTAAGTTTCCAAGCTTTATAATTTGAGAAAAAAATATTGTTATGTTTAATAACAAACTAGTAAAGAGCTCAAACATTATATACATAAAAAAATATTATTCTCTTTAGTGAGCAATCTATAAACACAAATAATTATGATTTTAGTAATTATAATAAATAACTATTTAATAAAATATAAAATAATATCAAATATTATAATTAAAAAATTATTATAATAAAAATAATATTTTAAACCATATTTAATTTTATGTATTTATTAGATGTTAGACATATTGAAAGGTAAAAATTGAATAAACTACTTCCACTGGAGTGCAATGTGTTTTATGTATTGAGAAAATAATAATATCTAAAATAGTTTCTAAAGAAGTCTTATAAATCAACACATAGAATATTTATTATATATTATTATGTATTATTCGATATTTATTACATATTTGATAAAATGTGAATGGAATTCTAATGATGTGTTGGGTTCCTATAATGAAAAAAGAATGAACATAAATGCAATAAAAAGTTAGAAAAATAAAAAATAAAATGTAAAAGGATGAAAAAAATTTACTGTAGACTTTCTTTACATTTAAGCAAAGATTTAAGAAAAAAATGACTTTTTTTAAGCTTTTATATAATTAATTTTATTATTAATATTTATACTTATACAATAATAAAATAAATATAATTAATTATATAATATAATATAATAATAATAATACTTATTAATAATAACAATTTTAATAATATTACAAAATAATAATAAAACTAATAATAATAATAATCAACATAAATTTATAAAAACAATAGTAATGAAATATTAAGAAAAAATATATTAATACCAAATTTATAAAATAATAATAATAATAATAATAATAATAATAATAATAAGATACTTATAAACATAAAATATTAATGATATTAATATTAAAAATTAAAAATAATAATAAAATCATAAAAAATAACTATAATAATAAAAATAATATAATATAATATAATAATAATAATAAAATAATTGAAATTATAACAATAGAAATAAATTTATAAATAATAATATTATTATTAACAATAATAACTTAAATTTTATTTTAAAATAGTTGATAATCTTATAATTTTATCAATAAAAGATAATAATTTATTAATCATGCTAAACAAAAAAATAATTATAGTTAATTTTAAATTAATATTAACTACAATTTTATCAATTAAAAAATTATTTTATTTATCACACATATTAAATTCTTCACAAATTTTTATAAATAGTTCATTAAATTTCACCCCTTTTTCTTATTCCACACAATATAACTTTTTAGATACTTTATCTCAAATCAACTCCTTATTTTCATCTTCTAAATCAGACTAATCCTAAAAACAATTAGGAATTATACATTATATAAGATGAAATAATTATTTTTAATTAATTTTAAAAAAAATTTAAACTAAGTTATTAATAGATTAAAATAAAAATATCTCAGTCCAAAATTTAAAAACTTTAACCTATTCCTCTATCATTTTGTAAAACCTAAAAGCAAAACCCATGAAAGAGTAAAACCGAATAAGAAAAAACCATGGGCTCGGATCAAGCCACAATATGGAACAAAAGAAACTCAAAACAATGAAGGAGCCTCCAACAATTGGAATAATAACAACATAAAACCCGAACACTTCCCTTGGTCGTCATATAAATCACCATTTCCTCCTTTCATATATTTTGTCTCCGGAAATGTTATGTTAATTTTTTGTTGTCTTCTGACTCATAAATTTTGAGTTTGAGTTTTTAGTTCACCCGAGTTCTCTTTCTCATTCTCTATGTGTGTTTTTGTCTCAATTCTTGTTATAACTTAGGCAATAGAGAAGCACAGACACACCGAACCGAACCTATTTGTTTGTTTTGTTTTGTCTGATCAAACTTGTTTACTGATTTTCTTTCTCTTTTTCCTCGGAGATCGACTCCACTTGTTTTCGGGTAACTTTCCGAGGTAAAAAAATCTGTGAAACTCGTAAGGTTCAATCTTTTTTCCTTTTCATGTTCTGGGTCCTCTTTGGTTTTGCTCAATTCAAATGGTTTTATTCCAAGAACCGTGCTTTATGTTATTGTTTTAATTGGATTGGTTTTGATTTTGCAGGGATGAAGAGGGCAAGGGATGATATGTACTCTGCCTCTGCCTCTCAATTCAAACGTCCCTTTTCTTCGTCGCGTGCTGATTCGTATGTTTCTTTCTCCTTTTTCCAATTCCTTGCCCTATTTTTGTCTGTGTGTCAATTTTGTGTTTATCCCTCTTGAATTGGTAGTTTGTTCGTGCTGCATGGAACTTGGGCTTGTTGTTAAGTTTGTGTTTTCACTTGTGCTGTTGAATTGTTGTAGAGTTTACTTAGGGTTGTGGTTAATTTAACCTGAATTGACTTTGGAATGGATTATCTTGTGGAATCATGAGTTACAAGAAATGGGGGTGGTAGTTAGGGTATCGCGGAAACAAATTGATTTGTTAAAGTTGTGGGCCTGAATCTTATCAGGCAAGTAATATGAGTAGTGTTGCAATTGTAAATTACCTCATTTTTAACTTAGAAGATGAATATATATGTGGGTTCTCTTGTTTCAACCTGAGGAATGAGATATCATAAACTTTGGATAATTTGAATGTTGAACATGTGGAATGTTTGATATCCTGTAGAGATTAGCATGTTATGATTGCTAATATTATGGGTATCTAAAAGTGAGTTTGTGTTCTGTGCATGAAGCTATGGACAAAACCAAGTCCCTGGGAGTGGAGGGGGAGGGGGAGGAGGCGGTGGAGGTAGCAATGGAGGTGGTGTTGGTGGAGGGGCGACTACTTCGCAGAAACTGACTACCAATGATGCCTTGTCCTATTTGAAGGAAGTCAAAGACATGTTTCAGGACCAAAGAGAGAAGTACGACATGTTCCTTGAGGTCATGAAAGATTTCAAAGCTCAAAGGTAGATTCTTGCCCTGATCTTTAGTCTTTGCACTATATGATGATTTTGAAATGCAGTGCATCAGGAAACTATTTATCTCAATCTTTATTTTCCAGGACTGATACTGCTGGTGTCATAGCAAGGGTGAAGGAATTGTTCAAAGGGCACAACAATTTGATCTTTGGATTTAACACATTCCTGCCCAAAGGTTATGAGATAACACTTGATGAGGATGAGGCTCCTCCAAAGAAAACAGTTGAATTTGAAGAAGCAATCAGTTTTGTGAACAAGATAAAGGTGAATGAGTTTTTCGGGTGGTTTTACAGATGTAGTTGATAATTGATTCCTAGCCGTAATCAATATGTTTTGTTTCTACAGAAGCGGTTCCAAAGTGATGAGCATGTTTACAAATCATTCTTGGACATTTTAAACATGTATCGCAAGGAGCACAAGGACATTGGTGAGGTTTATAGTGAGGTAATTGTCCTTTTTCGTGGCACTTTGTTGTTTTTTCCTTGTTCTCTTTCTCTAATATAATTTTTGGTTGAAATTTACACTCTTTTTTTCCTTAAACAATTTTCTAGGTTGCTACCCTCTTCAAGGACCATCGAGATTTGCTTGAGGAGTTCACTAGATTCTTACCAGATACTTCTGCTGCACCTTCCACACAGCATGCTCCATATAGTCGAAATTCATTGCAGCGCTTTAATGAGTGGAGTTCTACAGCCCCAATGATGCGTCAAATGCCACCGGACAAGGCAGTAAGATTGTTCCTATTCCACTTATATATGAATCTTGTAAACTACATTTTTTAATGATTGGCTTGTGAACTTCTTTCTACAGCAACGCTATCGCAGAGACAGACTTCCTTCCCATGATCATGATATGAGTGCTGAACGCCCTGAGATGGATGATGACAAAACAATGTTGAACATACACAAGGAGAGGAAGCGAGAAAGTAGGGATAGGAGAATGCGTGATCAGGATGAGAGAGAACAAGATCTTGATAACAGCAGGGATTTGAACCTGCAACGCTTTCCTGACAAAAAGAAATCTGTCAAGAAGGCTGAAGGTTTTGGAATGGCTTCTGACTTTCCTTCGTATGAAGACAAAGATACCTTAAAGAGTAAGCAATAATGTTATGCTTTGAGAAAATGTATGTGTTTCTTAGGTTTTAGATTCCTAATGTTAATTTAGCTTGCCAGTAAGATATCTGGTTTTGGATATGATGCATACTTTTATCTATTTACATAGTGTAATAATTGGCACAGTATTGGGGCAAACTGCCAGTTAAGAAAACCAAAGAGGATAGGAAACTATAATGACTTTTCTCTGGTGTCAAACATTTAACTGTAAATACAGAGTAAACCAGAGTAGTTAATTAAAACTAGTTGTATAAGCATAGCTACAAAAATTGGATCTTAGAGTTGACCAATATGTGCAGTGTTGTAATATAATATCTAGTGCTTGTTTGGAAAGCCTCAAGTCTGGAGAAATAACTTCTTATTTTTCAAAGGTTCTTGCAGGAAGGTGACGAAAAATAAGTGACTATTTCTTCGAATCAGGCTAAACCTAACGTGCACACAGTTTAAAAAATTCATAAGCATGTTAAATTTAGTCATCACCAATTGAGTGGAGTTCTTATAATTCCTTTCTTAAAATTTATATGTCCTGATGGTATCTTCCTTGACTACTAGTTTTTCTTCCCTTCAATTTTAAATAAATTTGGGGATGATGAATAGGACTGATGATCATATGACCTGTAGTTTCCTAACCTGGTGTTATTTGTTTGTTTGTTTTTTCTTCATGCCAGGCATGTATAGTCAAGCATTCAGTTTCTGTGAGAAAGTTAAGGAGAAGTTGAGCAGTTCTGATGATTACCAAACATTCTTGAAGTGCCTACATATTTTCAGCAATGGAATAATTAAAAGGAATGATTTGCAAAATTTGGTATGTGCTTGCTTCTAAGTCACATACTTAAAAGGTCATGCAAGAAGACATCTGTCTGGTTTTACTCGTATACTTCATTTTGGGTATTTTGCCGACATTGAATTATTTTAGTTATGTTACTTTCACTATTTATTTAGGAATTTCATAATGTTTCATTAATTGAAATATGAGGATTAGTTGGTGTTAGTTTTGCTGAGAATTCTGAAAGACAATTCAAAATATGCTTTTCAGTTCTCATGATAGACGTTCAATGCTTTGACTGATGGTATATGCTGTTTCAGACGATTAGTTGTTATTCATATTTTGACTGATGTATATGCTTCTTCTTCAGACGATGTTGGTATTTATTTTTTGCCATTATTGACATGAAGGATATAGCTGAAAAGAAAATGAAAGGGCTTTACTATGAAGGTTTTTGGTGACAGAAAAATGCAGGTTTCATGATAGACAGTTAGAGATGACAGAATACAAAATGATTGTATCAGAAACTGTTAGGACTATGGGAAAGGGGGGGTTCGTTGATATACATTTAGGATATTGATCAGTTAGTCAGAGGGTTAATGTGTTAAATAAACAGAAGGATGTATGGGGAAAGGGGAATGGATATATGTAGATTGATCATTAGCTTTGTGTGAAAGGGAAACCATTGGTGGAGAGAGTGCTCTTGTTGTTCTCATCCTTTTCAAAATTTTTTTCCTTTCTCATTTCGATTTTTTGTTCCTGGGAAATTGGCCCGGTTTTCCGGATTTTGAGTTGCACAATAGAGGGTTTTCTGGATTTTGAGTTGCATGATAGAGGGTCGAGTGTGCACTTTGGAGAAATGGACCAGCGAACATGGGAAGATGCTTAAAGATTTGAAAACAAGCAGGTTTTCATAAAGGAGAGTTTGCTAGACATGACTGAGATCATAGAATTACTTCTTGAATCCAAGAAAGGGAAGGTGCTTTTAGATCGAGGGGAAAACTAGGTCAACAAAAACGAGAAGCTGAAAAGGATGTGCTTGTGTGGGAGGAAATCAATTTCTATGCCGCTCAGCATAGGACAAACAACACAATATTGAAGAGTCAAAACATCATTCTTGAGAAAAACGTGAAAGATGAGGAAAGGATAGAGACACATACCTCTCATATCAAGAAGATTGAGGAAGAAAAGGATCATTCTTGTTATCAATTGGTTGTTTTCAACCTTGAAGACAAGGTGGTTTTCTTTGGAGGGATGGTATTGTTAGGACTATGGGAAAGCGGGAGTTAGTTAATACAATTAGGATATTGATTAGCTAGTTAGGGGGTTAATGATTTAAATAAGCAGGAGGATATATATTCTTTTGTAGATTGAGCATTAACTCTTTGTGAAGGGAAACCATTTGGCAGAGAAGTGCTCTCTATATTGTTCCTTTTATGCTTTTTTTATTTCACATTTCAATTCTTGGTTCCTAATAGAAGCACAATATATTTTTAGTTGCACGCAGAATTCATCATAATCAATTATTCATTTGTATGTTTGCATCAGAAACACAATATGCAGAAAACATTTCATAATTTTAGCTTTTTGCCCTTTCACCCCTTTAGTTTTTGTTCACTTAACTAAAAGATGAGGAGATCTAGTTGGCAAGATTTTTTCACGAGCTCTCAGATGCTTTCTTATAAGTTTTTGTTGCCTGTTCTTGTCTCAATGTATATAATTTCAAAATTTACATTTTAGGTAACGGATTTACTTGGAAAGCATTCAGATCTTATGGACGAATTCAATGATTTCCTGGAGCGTTGTGAAAATATTGGTAATTGTTTTCCAAATTTTTCTTTCCTTTTTCTTCTCCTTGATATTATTATTGTATTTTCACAATCCTTGAGATCATATTTGTTTTTGCAGATGGCTTCCTTGCTGGTGTCATGAGTAAAAGTATGTTCATATAATATATCTTATCCTCCTTATGTTTATGCGCTTTTTTTCATTTCTTCGTATTTTGAGGAGAATTACCATTATCTTCTTTTAAGAAAACATTGAGATTTGGAAGCAAATGTTGAATTATCCTGAGTATTTTAGAGAGTTCGGGGGGGGAGGTGGTTATTCCCACATATTAATGGTCAATATTGATGTTGCGAGTATGTTGATTTCAGAGTCACTATCTACTGATGCTCATTTAGCAAGACCATCAAAGTTGGAGGACAAAGACAGAGAGCACAAGCGTGATATGGATGGGGCTAAAGAGAAGGAAAGATACAAGGAGAAATACATGGGAAAATCCATTCAAGAACTTGACCTTAGTGACTGCAAACGTTGTACTCCCAGCTACCGGCTTTTGCCTGCAGATGTATGTAACTTCTATTTGATTTATTTTCTTGTTGGCTTTGTCAATTGTGTTTTATGTTCTATTACTCAGTTTTCTCCCTCACTCTTTTGCAGTATCCAATTCCTACAGCTAGTCAGAGATCTGAGCTTGGCGCTCAAGTATTGAATGACCACTGGGTATCTGTGACTTCTGGAAGTGAGGATTACTCTTTCAAACATATGCGGAGAAATCAGTATGAAGAAAGCTTGTTCAGATGTGAAGATGACAGGTAAAAACTTACGCAGATTTTTTTTGGTTTTACCTCTTACTTTGGTTGGCTCATTAAATTTTTATCGTCCTTTCCCGGGATCTGACAAATTTTCTTTGTTTCTGTTATCTCTCCTGCGTCCTGGTTACAGTGTTCATTTTGGAGTTATTATTTTGTCAAAGATGTGTATATTGAATCATGGGTATGATGATATATTTTTTATTTCTAATGTAGATATGAGCTGGACATGTTATTAGAGTCTGTGAGTTCAGCTGCTAAACGAGCAGAGGAATTGTATAATAACATCAATGAAAATAAAATCACTGTGGAGACTCTGAACCGCATTGAAGAGCACTTTACTGGTATGTGTCAGAATAACCTCAATCTAAAATATTATAAATGTTTCATTTATATATCTATATATAATTACCATTCTTCAATTATTAGATCTTTATGAATTGATTTTGTCTGAGTATACGAATTGCAGTTCTAAATTTAAGGTGCATTGAACGATTGTATGGTGATCATGGTCTTGACGTTATAGACATATTGCGTAAAAATCCAACCCATGCCCTTCCTGTAATATTGACTCGACTGAAGCAGAAGCAAGAGGAGTGGAGCAGGTGTCGTTCAGATTTCAATAAAGTATGGGCTGAAATTTATGCTAAAAATCACTACAAATCACTGGATCACCGTAGCTTCTATTTCAAACAACAAGATTCAAAGAATTTGAGCCCAAAATGTAAGTTTATTTGCTTTTGATTTGATTATTATCAAATTTTAGCCCAAAATTTAAGAATTTGAGCCCAAAATGTAAGAATTTGAGCCCAAAAATATCAAGCAGTTGTGTTTGTTGTCGTGGATCTCAGGTTCTTAAATAAATGAGTTATAAATTATTCTTATCAGGCTTTTTTTAAATATACACATCGTTGCATGTTTGAATGTTATCTTTTTGGTCAGTTCTAAGATTCTATGTTTGACATTATACAGCTTTGGTTGCTGAGATTAAAGAAATTAAAGAAAAACAGCAGAAAGAAGATGATATTATCCAGTCTATTGCGGCTGGAAATAAACAGCCTCTAATTCCTCATCTGGAATTTGAATATTCTGATGCTGCTGGGGTTCATGAAGACCTGTATAAACTTGTTAGGTATTCATGTGAGGAGTTATTCTCAAGTAAAGAGTTGTTAAATAAAATTATGAGACTCTGGAGTACCTTCTTGGAGCCAATGCTTGGTGTTCCTTCCCTGTCTCATGCGATAGAAAGGGCGGAGGATAGAAAAACTGGGCATAATGTTCGCAATTTTGGTCCAAGCATAGGGGGTGACAGAAGCCCTCATGGAGACTCTCTTTCAATGAATTCAAGGTTACCAAAATTTGATAAGAATGAAGCTGATGGTAGACTAACTGAAGCAAAGAATGTTCACCGGACTAGTATGGCAACCAATGATAAAGAAAATGGATCTGTTGGTGGTGAACATGGTTGTAGAGATGATCCATTAATGGATAAAGGGCTGAAAAATGTAGAAAGCAATGATAAAGCATCCGGATTTAGCAAACCATTTACCTCTGATGATCAAGTAGCTAAAAACAGTGTATCAATTGCAATTAGAGGAGAAAACAGCCTGAACAGAACCAGCTTAGATGTATCACCAGGTATGCATACGGACTTGTAAAATCGATTCTGTTTTAACTCAATTCAATTCTTTTCTATTTCTGTTTTAATTAATGTTATTGTTGTAAGAATCCTAAACTTGTTTATTTTTCTAGCCCGGGCGCTTACTCCATCACGACCTACTGATGTTGATGATTCTGTAGCCAAGTCTCAGGTTGCTAATGTACCATTGGTGGAGGTATGGGTTCTCAATTGAGGCAGATTTAGCTTACTTTAGAAGTAACGTTTAATCAGTTTTGATCTATTTGCTTTCTCTTTCTTTTTTTTTTCCCCCTTTTCTTTCTACCTTTTCTGAAACCAAGGGATTTTTATTTTATTTTTCTCTAATTGATAATGTATGTCTCTCTGTTTATTTTTTGTATTTCAGGGATGTGACATGGCAACTCCAGTACCTGTGGCCAATGGTGTTTTAAGTGAGAGCAGTAAAGTTAAAACTCATGATGAATCTGCTGGACCTTGCAAAATTGAAAAGGAAGAGGGAGAATTATCACCAAATGGTGACTCAGAGGAGGATAACTTTGTTGCCTATGGAGATTCAAATGTGCAGTCAATGGCTAAATCAAAACACAACACTGAAAGAAGGAAATATCAGTCTAGAAATGGAGAGGATGAATGTTGTCCTGAGGCTGGAGGTGACAATGATGCAGATGCTGACGATGAGGACAGTGAAAATGTTTCTGAAGCTGGTGAAGATGTCTCAGGCAGTGAATCTGCTGGTGATGAATGTTTTCGGGAAGATCATGAAGAGGAGGAAGACATAGAACAAGATGATGTTGATGGAAAGGCTGAGAGTGAAGGTGAAGCTGAGGGGATCTGTGATGCACAAGCTGGAGGAGATGGGACATCTTTGCCATTGTCAGAGAGGTTCCTTTCATCTGTGAAACCTCTCACAAAGCATGTATCAGCAGTTTCATTTGTTGAAGACATGAAGGACTCAAGGGTGTTCTATGGAAATGACGACTTCTATGTGCTCTTTAGACTTCATCAAGTAAGGATAATGTTTTTTTCTGGTGTTTGATGTTGGAATATCTTCCTTGGTGGATTTCATAAGCACTTTTTTTTAACTTGGCAGACTCTTTATGAAAGGATCTTATCGGCGAAAACAAATTCAATAAATGCAGAAATAAAATGGAAAGCAAAAGATGCTAGTTTACCAGATCCTTATTCAAGGTAAATTTTCACAACTTATGCCCCTCCCAAATGAGTGTTCATTGCCCATCTGGATTAATTGTTTGTACTCTTTTAGATTTATGAATGCATTGTACAACTTGCTTGATGGATCTGCTGAAAATGCAAAGTTTGAAGATGAATGCCGAGCAATTATCGGGAACCAGTCATACGTGTTATTTACCTTGGACAAGTTAATCTACAAATTGGTTAGACAGGTATATTGCCTTATTATCTTATTTTCTACTTGCTTTTGACTTGTTTCCCATTGAAGGTAATTGATTTACTTTTCCTGCAGCTTCAAACTGTTGCAACCGATGAGGTGGACAGTAAGCTTCTCCAGTTATATGAATATGAAAAGTCTCGGAAGCCTGGGAAGTTAAATGATTCTGTATATCATGCAAATGCTCACGTCATCCTTCATGAGGATAATATATATCGGATACAATGTGTAGGTCCTTTGTGCCCAAATCTAAAACCAAATAAAGAAAAGTCAGCTTTGTTAACAGTAGCTTGAGTTCTTCTGATTAATATTAACTTCCTTTATCCTCTTATTGCAGTCCTCTAGCCCCTCACGACTATCCATCCAGTTTATGGACAATAAGAATGAAAAGCCTGAATTGTTTGCCGTTTCTATTGATCCAAATTTCTCCTTTTATCTGCACAATGATTTTCTGTCTGTCTTTCCCGGCAAAAAGGAACCCCATGGCATCATACTGCATAGGTACAGATTCACCAAGATTAATCTTTTTGGTTTAGTACTTTTCTCTTTTATGTAATAATGATAATTGGGTATTTGTTATGTAAGCATGAGTAATCTTTAGGCGACACGGAAATATTGCCTACCTTTTCAACTAGGTAACAGAGTTTCTGCTTCTTATCATATGCAGAAACAAACGCAAATATGGAAACTTAGATGAGCTTTCTGCAATATGCTCTGCCATGGAAGGTGTTAAAGTAAGTAATGGATTGGAATGCAAGATAGCTTGCAACTCATCCAAGGTATGCTGCCTTTTAATACTGTTTTCCTTTTTTGCAGTTTTACTACTATATTTACAATATCATGGACATAATCTTTCCTCATTTATGCTCATCTCTCTCTTGCTAATGATATAGATATGCCCTCTTTCTTCCACCAAGGATTTAAACTGGTGTGGATTTAAGAATGTTGTGTGTCTAGTGTGGCATTCAAAGCACCACACATAGACAAGGCTATTGAATTTATTCTTCTGCTTTGTAATTTCTTTGAAACCAATAGTTAGAACAATGTTTGTTTTTGCTTATTGGCAAGTTTCATCTGCAGATTTCTTATGTTCTTGACACACAAGATTTCTTCTTCCGCCCAAGAAAGAAGAGACGAACGGCGGCCGGAGGGACCACAACCACCTCCCAGTTTCGTAGGGATAGAGAGGAAAGATTCCGCAAATTGTTGGCATGCTCATAATTTATATGTTGATGAATATTTTCTCTCTAACATCTCTATTGAAAGACAGCTGAGGAGACACATAATTTGATGTTTATAAGAGTCTGGGTGAAGCAACCTAGGAACCCTTTGGGTTCACAATTTTATCTGTTGTTATAGGTACTTGAATTTTCACATGTAAGTGAAGGAGGGGAATATCAATGGGATGTGTAATATGTTTATGAGGTCCCATGCGATGTGTCCTCCTTCTTTGTAAATAGTTTGCTATATATCTGTAGAATATTTGTTTACCAAATTGTTCATTAGTTGCAATATACTCTTCTTTGGTTTTTCATGCTTTTGTTCTTCTTGTTTTCCTATGTTAGCCTCAAAATGTGTTTTTACTCTTGTTTTTTTGACCATTTTGTTTCTAACACCAATTCTTCATTGTTGGAAATTGTCACATTTTGGCTTGGACCAACACGTTTCAATCAAACCTTTGTGGTTTGCTTTAACTGAACTGGTTTTTTTGTTATTACCTTAGTATCTGCTAAGGTGATCCAGTGTCTTTGTTTTAAAATCCAATAAAAATTATCTTGAAAAACTTTTGAACCATTCAATATTATGATTTGAATGTGTATATGTGAATTATTGAATGGAAGCTGTCACTTTGATGTAGCAAATATATCTAATATTAGCCTTCTCGTGTTTAAAATTTGAAGTGAGTCGTTAACAAAATTGATGTACCTATAGAAAAATAAAGATAAAAACGTTAATTTTTTTCAATCTACTAAATCATAGGTTAATCTCCCTTGTGCTAATACAAAAATCAAACACGAATTATTAGTTATCACTAAAAAGAAAATAGTATTATTTTATCATAATAATCCCTTGACTTAAATGTTTATATTTTTATTATTTTAATAATTATTTTTTAACCAATTCTTGAAATGCTTTTAAATCTATTTTTTATTCTTTATCTTATTTTCTTTATTGTATCAAATCAATATGTTTTTTCATCCGAGGAAAATGTCGTGTGTAGTAACCGAGAATAAACAATAGAATTGATGCATACATATAATAACAAATAATTAAATTAAGATATTTAATTTATTAGGTACTTAATTTTATAAAAGAATATTAAATATTGAAAATAAAATATATTTAAGCTTAATATATTTATGTAAATACTCATTTAAAATTTATCACCTTCAATAAAGTGAAACAAATCACTACTTTTTAAGGTGATAACACTAACTTTATCTGTACGGTAGTTTGTGAATCAGAATCTGACAGTACATACTTTAAAAATATAAGTTACTCCTCCATTGAAATATAATTTAGAAAAAACTTGATTTCTTGTAAGATATTTTACTATTTCTTTCAAACATTAAATTTTATTTATTTATTTACCTCTATTAAATAGTATGAATATGTGTGTTTTTATTAATAAATAATAAAAACAAATTTTCAAACCTTAATAATCAGGAAAAGTTTGGTACACTGATAATATTATTTTTAAATTTAATAAACTTAATTATTTCTATTTTTAAGGCTCTCACAAGATTTTGTTTTTAGATAATTATCATTTGGAACTAAAATATAGATATTTGTTTTAGCTGAAAAAAGTAGATCCCAACTACACAAAATGTTGACACATAAAAATAAGACGGTGACTGATAGATTTTATATTATCATTATTATTATTACACTTGGTTATTGATTGATTAGAATAGACTGGTCTTGGATAAAAAAAAATCAATTATAATATTTCTAAATTCAATCAGCTAATTTATCAACTATTAATTTATAGTTATAAGATCACCTTCTATCAAGAGTATATTATCTGTTTATCAACTAAATTATCTGCCATCTGAGTACCTATTGTCAAATAGGAACTTAGTTACTAAATATTGCCCAAAAGAACCTTAAACAACACAAAATCAAAGTTGTACTGTTTTTTTTTTAACAGGAACAAAGTGCTAATGTTTTTGTTACAAACAAAGTTCTAATGTTTTTGTTAAACCAAAGTTGTAATGTTAGATTCTATAGAGGTTATGGTAATAACTCAGCCACGTTGATGCAAAACAAACACAGGAATTGAAGAGAAATCAAACCATCACTTCGTAACTTCCACTCCCTCCCTATCTTCCTCACCTTCTCTCTCTCTCCTCCCTTTTATCAGAATCTATCTCATTCATTTCAATGGCTTCTGCTTCCATATCAGATCCATCTCTCTCTACCAAGAAGAAAAGGGTAACCTTCATATCCCATTTCTCTATCTTCAATCTCTTTCTTCAAACCATTTTCTCACGTAATGTTTTTTTCAACCTGTTGGGTTAAAGTTGTGATTTTTTTCTAACCCATGAAGGCATTGATACATTGCATTGCTTTCTCTTTTGTTGAGCATCAAAGGGTAGCGATTAAAGCATTCATTTTTTCTAGTTTTTGGTGAAAAATTCTTTTTTTTTTCTCATGGTTTTGGAAAAATTTAATTTTCCCATTTCATTGGCTTTTTGCGTTGTGAATGTTCAGACAAATGGTATCAAAGGGTAGAATTTTTTCTTTCTTTCTTTCTTTTTCTGCTTTTGAAATTTTCATTTTTTTTATCATGGTTTTGTGATTTTTGTTTTGTTTCCACTTTTTGATGGTTTATGACTCTGTGATTGTTCAGACAAATGGGTCCGCGAAACTGAAGCAAATCAAGCTTGATGTTCGGCGTGAACAATGGCTTTCTCGAGGTACCTCCATGACCTTCATTTTCACCTGTAAATGTTCATCTAATAGATGCTGTTTCATGTTCTTCATTAATCCTTCATTGACATTGAATTTACAGTATTGCTCTTTCCCTTTTTTGACCAAACCATGAATGCTGCTGAATGTCTAAACAACTTTTATACAGATAGAATCAGTTTGGAGATTCCTTTTTTTCTGTTCATTCTCTACAAATGACATCCTTTATCTCTTTTACTTGCTGCTGCTTTGGTCTTTACTTTCTTGGTTTCATCTATGGTTTCATAATCTGTCCTAAGCCCTTGGAACTCAACCTAAAACTTGGGATAAGTTTGGACAAAAGTTTGGAAAGTACCTTTTTGGCGTCTTCCAACTTTAATAAAAGCATGCAAAATTAAGATTTGATAAAGAAGAAAAATTCACCTAGTGGGATAAGCCTTTTGTAGTTGTGTGCAAATGTCCTGAATTGTTTAAAAATATCACCAAAGTACTTTTAATAAGCCTTGGACATGTTCCATTTTTTTATAGAGTAAATGACACTAACCACTTCAGAGGTTTCATGAAATTATACAAACTTTTCCTTCATTTTGCTACCATGTAGCTTAATTTGTGAGGTGAAGATACATGGATAGTGTTATATTTCATTTCCAGCAACTTTCTTGCTCTATCAACCTTCAAGGTTACAATTAAAATATAAACCTTCTTTGTATGTACTTTTAAAATGTAGCCTTCAAACTGAGAGGATCTTCATAGCTTGGCATGATCACTTAACAGTAATTAATCAATTGTTTCAAAATCCTTTGGAAGTTACTAAATTTTTATTGTTTATTTGTTACTGTTACATTGTTTAGTGTTGGTCAAGAAAGGAAGTGACATTGATTCAAATGGAAGGGTTGATCATTGCCCTTCATCCAAGAACATTGCCAGTGAGGAGAATAGATCATCATTAGTGGGAAATGGGAGGAAAAGAGGAGAGGATATTGAAGGCTCTTGCATCCAGGGTAATTGCTCAGGATCCATTATAAACAACTCCATTCAAAATAGTTTTGATCTTGATGAGTCAGGGAGTGATTTCTCTGGGAGTAGCAGCAGTACAAGTGCTTGTTTCTCAGAGAATATCAGTGACAAAGAAGTGGATGGATGCCTTGATGACTGGGAGGTTGTTGCTGATGCTTTATATGCAAATGATAATCTGTGTTCTGTGGTTTCACAGCCTTCTCCAGTTCAAGAGGCTGCCAAGAATCTGAGAGCAGATTTCTCAAAACCAGACTTCAAATCAGGAGTTCCTGAATCGCATCCGAACCGTCGAGCATGGAAAGCCGACGATGTTCTTCGTCCTCAGTGTTTGCCTAACCTCACAAAGCAACATAGTTCTCTGCTAGATTCAAACTGGCATGGTAGCCACAAAACTGTACCTTGTGCATGGCAAACAATAATGTCACAACCTCCTCAATGTCCCATCTGTTATGAGGATTTTGACATGACAGACTCAAGTTTTCTTCCTTGTTCATGTGGATTTCATCTCTGCCTATTTTGTCACAAGAAGATCCTTGAGGCAGATGGCAGATGTCCAGGCTGCAGAAAACCATATGATCATGCAGAAGGGAGTGTTGGATTCAACATAGGAGTCAAGTCTTTCCACTTTGCTCAATCTTTCAGTATGAGTACAGGGTGCTAGGTCCTAGTTGACAGATTTTTTTTTCTTCTGGAAAAGATCATGTAAATGTTATCTTTCTCCTATTACTTGATTTATAAGATCAAATTTAGTAGATCAAGTTTCATCAAGAGTATGAGTATAGTGAATAGGTAGAGGTTTAGATCAATCAGATGAACAAGTTTGATTTGCATTACCATTGTTTTTATTTTCATATGCTAATGCAGGAAACTGAATGTTATTGTGAAAAAATAAACCAAGTTAACTTTTGAAGATTGATATTTGAATGATTTTTTCTTTTCTGGTTGTAGTGTGATCTATACACTCAAATTCAACTTATATGAAAAATAGAACTGAATGTTGTTTCTTTTATCAACTTTGTGTGAAGGCTATTGTTGATTCTTAGTTTTTGTGCCAATGCAGATTGGTAGGATATAATGCATTGATATCCTGTTATTAACATGGTTGATTCAATTTCTTTTGCAAAATAGATTGGTTCAATGATTTAGTTCAAATCATTTAGAGGATTCTATAATACACTTCTTTATTATCTAATAGCTATATTTATTTGTAAGAAATAAGAGTGTCTTTGGATCAAATTATTTTATAAGAACTTTTAATAAAAAATTAAATGAATGTTTTTATAAGTCAAAATTAGTTTCAAAATAAAAATTAGAAAAGTTATATAAAAGAGTTTTACAAATTAATTTATGCACAAAATAATTCTAGTTGAAGAAAAAATTTACTATTTTTTTCTTAGAAATTGTTTAAAAGAGGTACGTTCAAAAATACCTTAAGTCTACAACATAAATAGAAATCATGATTAGTTTGCATTTTTCTTCTTCAAGCATAATTAAGTTGGTTGCATTCTTCTTCTTCACATATAATTAAGTTGGAAAATGATAGTGAGACTCTAAAACAAACCTCCACTTAATAATCTATTTTAATAACGTATATTAGTATTTTAAACTAAAAAATAAAAGAATATAATTAGAATATTAATATTTTGAGTTGTGTTAGTGTTTTTTTAGGTGTCAAAAATATTACTGTCTAATTAAGTTTGACATCAAGTTTTAAGAAATTCAATGGTGATTGAATTTAACACAATAGAAGACCTTTTTAGTTTATAAAATGTATCCTTTTCATTAGTTCGAAAGCTAAGTTTATCTATAAATTACTCCTACAAATAATTATTTAAGAATGTAGATTTTACATCTTAGACAATTTTCTCATTTTTCATTGAAGACTGTGTATGTTTAACTTGATGTTAGTTTCAATGAAACGTGAATTCATGATTTACATTTAAACTAAAGTTACTTTAAATAATTTCCATTTTTCACAAGCAAAACATAGAATATGAAATTTTAAATATCAAACTAAACACACACTAGTGCTAGCAACATTCTAATAAGCTGTGCAAATATAACAAATATTTTTGAAAAAATATACTTGAAGCTCTTAAACATACCACTTTATCATTAATTTGATTTTATATTTATTTATAAAATTCTGTAAATTTTTTGTGTTGTCCATCTACTGTGCTTTTAACATATATTAATTTTAACATTTTAAAATATATTAAAAAAATAATATAACAAAATCAATGTATTTTGTAAATAGTGAATGGACAACACAAAAAACAGAACATAAAATCTAAATGTACTGCAATTTGCTGACCACCTTTACCAATAAAAAAAAAGTAAATAAAAAATTGTTATATGCAAAGAGAAGGAACTAACTTACATATTTTTGTTTCCATAACATTTTCTTGATGCAAATTCTTATAAATGAAGTAATGACATATTAAACTAGTTTAGGAAGTGCATATTATGTACCTAATAACCATTGTTTGACATCATGACTAATTCAATTTGATGCAAATTCTTATCAACTAAGTAATGACATATTAAACTAGTTTAGGAAGTGCATATTATATAACTAATAACCATTGTTTGACATCATGGCTATTTCAATTGCTAATTTTTCTTGGTGAACATTTGATGTTATATATATTAAAGTAACATTAGCTAATAGCAACAACTTTTTGTTGCTAAACAATGTTGATAGAGAAACTTATAGTAGGACCAATATTTGTTCAATTGAAGAAAGTGGGTTGTTAGTGTTGTTCTTTGCTACAAAAAGCTTTTGCAACTAACCAAGTTATATATAATTAATTATCAATAAAATCAATAAACATTTTATGTTAGTAGCATCTTGATTGAAAACAATTGGTTCACTTCAAATATTAAATTTCATTGATTAAGAGGATTCCAAATAGTAATAAAGTTAAAGATTCTTAGTTTTTTGGGGTCTTATTATAAAATTTTATAAGAAAACTTCATTCCAAGTCGAACACAGATTAGTCTATTCGATTTCTTGAATCAATTTCAGAAATCATATAATTAAAACATTTAATCATGGTTTAAGACCTACCATGAAAGTTAATCTTTCTACTACCATAGTTTAGACATAAATTCCATGTTCGAACTACAATTTTGTCAAACATATTAGTTAAAGAATAAACTGTATTCTCACACACTCTTTATTGAAGTTCATATATATTTCGAGGATCCAACAAACATTTTTAGTGAAATTACACTTTTAGTTTTCTTTTCTTTCTTTTTTTATCTATGATTTTGATGTCCTACTTGTTTTTCCCAATTTTAGTTTTCATATATAGAAACTTCACAATTTTTGACAAATCCTTAATTTTGCATACATTTATTTTTTTATTTTAATCGATTAAATTACTTTTGAATAACACCTTAAATGGGTATATTAAGTCTAATATTCTCAAAATTAAAAAAATAAAACAAATAGTGATTTGCTAAAATTGAACAACTAAAATCGTGAAAAGAAAATAGAAGAATCAAAATCATGAATTGGAAATTAAAAAGGAAACAAAATTGAAATTTAGATATTTTTTTAATACTAGTTAAACACTTGTATTACGCATAAATATTGAGTTTATAATTTATAATGTTATATTATTATAAATTTAAATAATATATAGATTATGTTTCATTTTTTCATATATGTTAATAGATATTTTTTTTAATATATACTATGGATATTAACATACATTCGAACTATATGTTTACAAATGTGTTTTAAACTTGATTGCTTTATAAAATATATTTTTGCATACACATATAACTTAAATATATACATAATTTTTAATAAGAGATGTCAATAATAATAAAAAAGCATTTAAATTATATTTTTATTATAAAAAACATGTTCTGTCATAAATAAGATAAAATTAACAACAATTATCCATATATATATATATATATATATATATATATATATATATATATATATATATATATATATATATATATAATTTAAACTACATTAACTATATGGTATTTTAGTTTGTATTATTACATAATTCACGTATATAACTTTAATATGCATCATTAATATTATCTTATACATTGTCCTACGAGAATCTTTATATTAATTTACTATGAATTTGATCAAAATATATTATCAATAGTTAAAAGTGTAAAATTAACATTTTTTATAGTTGTGTTAATTAAAATATCTTTTACAAAGCGTCCACACGTGTGAAATGTTCTCTTCTCACTTCTAATATTCAAGTTAATTGAGATCTACATAAAAATATGTATTTAATAAGGAGTATATATTTAAACTTAATTTATTTACAGTTTCTTAATAACTCTTTGCCACAATGGACTTAAATTAAAAATACTTTGTCGTATAATTAATATTTTAAGTTTAATATTAACTACTTGTTATAATCCTATTAGCACACTGATATACTTATAACCATACAAAAATATTATTAAAATTATATATATAAAAAATACTACTAACATTTTTTTAATATGTGATTAAAGCATAAGCACGAAGCACACCGAAATGTACATAAGATCAGTCAGACAAATACAAAGGTTTTCAGTTTGTACATCGTTGACTGTTATACTTTGACTTTTGACATACTTAAATTCTAGAAAAATGTAATATAAAATAATAAAACACGTTTCTTTCCATTGGAAATTGGAATTATATTTATGATTATTGAGCATTATATTTATGATTAAATTCTCAAAAACGCCAAGATGGCGAATCAAATTTGAAATTTCTCTTACATAAATATTCTAGAACTTAGACACGTTCCTTGAATCCAACCAAACCAAGAATATTAAAATAGATACGAATTCTATAAATTAATAAAAAAAAAGTGTAATGAAAAAAAATGAAAGCACGTGGTCACAGTGGTATCTGACTTCAATGCATTATGAACCAAACCGAAAGTGGAACATGTTTCAGTTTTTCACTCAAAAAGTGGAAACGTTTTAGCATCCGAGGTTAAATAAACGAATGTTTTTCTTCAGCTTTCTAATCATAGAATAATTCAGAACACACACACAAAGGTTAAATAATAGTAGAAACACATAATACGAAGGTTCCTTGTAGAACCTGATTAACTCGGTCACACGAAACCATAAAAAAAACGCGTTTATTCACCAAAAAAATAATGCTGACAAACGCGTTTCAGTTCTTGTATTCCATTTGCTTATATATGTATATAAAAAGATACCCTTTTGCCTTTTCTCTTACTTTGTCAAATCCAATTCTCTCCCAGTTTCTCTTTTCTCGATCCATTTTGTTCTTCTAATCGAAAAGGGTAGCAGTGAACAGTGATGTTTCTGTCTAGATCATTTGTGCTTGTGTTCTCAGCTTGCTTTCTTCTGTTTCCAGCCAAGGGAATTAGATCTTTTGCCAGAGAAAATGGTTATGAAACTGAGGTTGAAGTTGCTTCCTTTGTGCAATTCAGAGAGGCCCCAGAATACAGAAACCAGCAAAAGTGTACTCTGATTGATACAATGGCATCATGTGACCCTTCACTTGTGCATATTGCAATGACCATTGATTGGCACTACTTGAGAGGGTCAATTGCTGCAGTGCACTCTGTGGTGAAACACACTTCCTGCCCTCAGAATCTGTTCTTTCACTTCATTGCATCAGATGCAAGATTGGAGAGCAGGGATGAGTTTGAAAGGATTGTTCACAGCTCCTTTCCTTCCTTGAGATTCAAAGTTCATGTGTTTGAGCAAAGTCTGGTTGGAAATCTGATATCTCCTTCCATTAGGCAAGCACTTGATAACCCTCTTAACTATGCAAGAAGTTACCTGGCTGATTTGCTTGATCCATGCATTGAGAGGGTTGTATACTTGGACTCTGATGTTATAGTTGTTGATGATGTTCAGGAGCTGTGGAAGGTGTCATTGACAGGGTCAAGGGTGATTGGTGCTCCTGAATATTGCCATGCAAACTTCACCAGGTACTTCTCCTATGAGTTTTGGTCTAGTGCTGAGTTTTCTGAGGTGTTTCAAGGGAAAAGGCCTTGTTACTTCAACACTGGGGTGATGGTGATGGACTTGGTGAGGTGGAGAGAGGGTGACTACACAAGGAAGATTGAGAAGTGGATGGAGATTCAGAAGGAGAGAAGGATCTACAAGTTAGGGTCACTCCCTCCCTTTTTGTTAGTTTTTGGTGGTGATGTTGAGGCTATTGAGCATAGATGGAACCAACATGGTCTTGGAGGGGATAATGTTAGAAACAGTTGTAGGACTTTGCATCCTGGTCCTGTGAGTTTGGTGCATTGGAGTGGTAAAGGGAAACCATGGACAAGGCTTGATGCTAAGAACCCTTGCTCTGTGGACTTTCTTTGGGCACCTTACGATCTCTATATACCCCCTCAACATAAGAGAATTGCTACTAGCACACATTCATCGTTTTAGCACATTGTTTTATATTGGTTCATCTCATTCATTTGTTCTGATTTGTTTTTGTATAGACAGAACAATGGAAAGATTTTGTAATGTTGTTGATACTTTTTCAATAGTATAGTCACAGAGAATATCACATGGAATATGTTGATGCAATTGGATAAACTGAGTTTAGTTTTCAGGAGTTAAGCTACTCTTGCTCTGAACCAATAAATAAGCACTGCTTACACAAAATTCTGATATATTTTCTTCCAATCAAAATTCTGATATTATGCACACAGCATTTATTATAAAAGTTAAAATTTGATTAAATTCTAGAACTATCATAAGAGGTTGTTGGTCTAATTTATTGCTTCACTGTCAGAGAAAAAAAGATATTTATTTTATTGTGGGTCACAAACCCTTTTTCTCTGAAAGAAAAGATGGTAGTTATTACTTAGCTGTAAGTCATAGAGAAAAAAGAGAAGAGAGAACTGTGTTGGAAGAACAACTATGATTATATGACATTATGATCCTACAATGAATCAGGTATTGCACATGTGGAACCATAGAAAATTGAAACAATGTCTTGCTGGCTAATGTGTCTGCTTGCACAAAACAAAAGCTAAAGGACATTGGCCAAAGCAAATTCACATAGTTTTCTTCATTTGGAAAATGTTTAGTGTAATTATAGTTCGATTGAGCCTAATTTTCATTTAGATATTCCAAATTTAAAAGCATTTTTTTATTTAAAAAATATTGTTCTCATCTTTAAATATTAAATTTGACGGAAAAACTGAGTTATATTAGAAGTGATTTTAACTTTCTTGTATAATTTGTATTATTATTGCTTTTTATTTGTGATGAGTTTGTAAAATATTTAGGAATTATGTGGCAATGAAGAAAAATATTAAAATATATTATATTTTGAAAAGATAGATAATTTTATCTAACCATACTTAAAACAATGATTTATATTCTATTTTTAGTTTTAAATTATTCATTTTAAATTATATATTTTTTAAGTTGACTTATTTAAATTAGAAAAATGTAAAAACGCATGGTTGTAAATAAAGGCGATAGATATTCCTGTCTAAGAATTGAAGTCTCCATGCTACGCCCATTGTTGAATGTGCATTTGACATATTACGCCAACACAAAAAAGAACTTCATTAGTGATAAATTTAGTTCATTAAACACATAACTATGATTTTGAAATCAATTGAAATAATTTTCAAAAATAATATAGAAAATATAAATAAATTTTATTTAGTCAAACAAAGTTTATGGAGAATCTTGAAACCCCGATGTTTCCTTTGTACACGACGTTATTGTTTCCAAGTAGAGAATTTTACTCCCAGTCCATCGGGATTTGTCAAGAAAGCTGGCTCCAGTTTCTCATCTCCGTTCAACTTCAGTAACTTTCTTTTCTTGAAAATCAACTTCAATAGCTTCTACATATTTGTTTATTTTAATTTTCAATTCCACACCGTAATTGGTAACAAACAGGGAAAGGAAATCAAAGAGAATAGTCAGAACATTCCCTAAGAAGAGACACACATACAATTCTTGAAATGATTTAAGGCATGTGTAGAAGGACTTCTCATTTTATTTTTTTCTTCTTATTTTCCTCTCCTAAAAATCCCTATGAAAAAATTTTGTTCAAATGGACTAAGACCCTTAAAAGTTACCTTAGATAACATCTTAAGCAGAATGATTCATTCAAACTAGTTTCTTGAGGCGTGCTGCTGTTACCGTTTCCGTAAACCACATTATTGATGCAAGCACAAACATGACAGGGGCATCCTTTAATGGTTGGTATGGTGAATGAAGAGAAAGAGAGCCAGAAGCAAGGAGATTATTTATTTCACATTCATACTTTTTTCATTGAACGGAAAAATTTGATGAGAAGGGAGATGGGATATAAAATAAAAAGAGGAAGAAAAGAATATACATGTCTATCACCCTTCTCTACAACAGTCCAACAACACAACTCAGATGCAGTCTATTTTCCAACCCTCTCAAGTGGTGACCCAATAACATACACCTGCCAACACAAACAAAATCTCCAGGTCATTAGACACAAAAACAATTAATAGGCTAAACTAACAAGGGCTCTACTCATTAAGAATCGTGTATGGACAATTTTCAGAATCATGTATATCATTGTTCATAAATTGGGTCAAATTTTAAGAATCATTTATATCACTGTTCATAAATTGGGTCAAACAGGCCGGTTCAACCAGTTTAGGCTTAAGTCACCAGTTCATAGGGACGCAAAAACAATGGTCAAAAACCAGTAAAAGAAACGGTTTGAACCAGGTTTTTTAAAATTGTAGGACAGTAATACGTATTTGTCTTAATTTTATATTAGTTTAAATACTACATACAATAATAACACATTTATTTATTATTGGTTTGACTCTTATTTGAAATGTGAATGTGAAGTGGCGTTTTCATAGGTTCAATGGACAATCCAGTTTTGATAACATTAATGTATATAATTAATTTTAGAATATGAATCGCTCGGATCTACGCTAACAGTTTAAAAGGGCAATGCAAATAACATGTACTAACCAGAAAAGCAACTTTGCTAGGTAATCCCGAGAAGTGGCTACTGTATCACTAAACTCCTCACCACTGTCCGAGTGATTGTCCATGTTCCCTTCCACCGATTGTTCCGTTATATTAGAGCCAGCATCATCTACAAAGAATCTTCTCAATATGTTCTGAACAAGTTGGTGAATTATATCCTCCACTTCTACTGATGAAGGCCGAGACAATTCAGTCACCTGCCACATAAGTTACACAACACAAAGATTCATAAAGTAAAACAAGTGACAGTACCTAAATTCATGGAAATGAGTTAGGGAGGAAGTAAGGGACTTGTTGCAAACTTTCCATTGCAAGGAATACAGATCAAATACAAGCATCGAGGCATTACCATATCAGGATCCAGAGACCGAAGATATTCCAACAAATTGTTCCAGTTTCCCTTGTCATGTTCTAATTGCATCATTTCCTTCTTTTGGGCATTCAGCTCCTGAAAACAAAAGACAACGTATCTACATCAACTTTCATTCTTTTAAATGACCCCGGAGTTATAAAACACTTCTTCTGTGTCCGTTTGTAACACAGACTAAAGAGAGAGTAAAAGTAAAGCCAATCCTTAGACTACACAGAGGGAGAGGTGCCCCTTACCCATTAATTAGATTATGCCATTGTAAGCCTTCAAACTTTCTGAAAGAAATTTCCTTTATGTTGTCTAACTTAATAACTCACAAGGTACTTGAAGCAAGTCTCACTATACTTAGTTTGGGCTTGTTTGGATGGGAGATTTTAGAGCAGAGATGCAGGAAGGAGTAAGTTTTCTTCATTTTATGTAAAAATCCCCCTTGATTGCGCATTTTATGTAGAAAATGAGAAAATAACAACAGCATCGTCCATTATTCATTTAAAATCATCATTTCATAATTCTCTCAAATTAAAAATGAAAAATTATCTCCTTCCCTTCCCCTGTAGAATCCCCCATCCAAAACAAAGTGACTATCAGTAGAAATCATATATTTGGCAAGAACAAAAGAATATATTTTACATGTTCTAAATAATAATTCACTCATTAATATGAGACCCTTGCTCCGCATTCCAAATACACCAGCTCAAAATCCAACTTACCAGGCACACAAAGCAAACATTTTAACACCCTTACAAATGCAACTAATCGACAATCATTGTGCTTAGAAAATTGGACTAAACAAAAAGAAAAAGGGCTACCTCTGTGACACTTGTCAACTCAGACTGCAACTGCTGAATGTAACTCAAAGCTTGAGGAGGCAAATCACCAAACTCTTTCAGGCTACCATTGCTGCTGCAATTTTCGAAATGATTAACAACCTCAATTTTCTCATTACCCTCTGCTTTTGCTCCATCCTTCACCTCCAAAACCTCCGAACGTGTTCCACAATCCGACCCCTCATCCCTGGAACTGGATATATCCAGATTCCTTGTCAGAGACATCCTGTACTCTGCATTCCACAGAGTATACCTAACAAAGAAGAGAGAAAAAAAGTTCAATCAAAACAAAATCCTTCAATCTAGCACAGAAACTATCCAATGATTGCCCCTCCCAAAATCACATACTTCACCATATCATTATCTTAAAAAACATATTAACTAAATTTATCATACATTTTTTTGTTCTCACAGCCTTGGACATTCGCAGATAAACTTCTTACAAAGCACTTACAAGGGGAAAAGAACAAAACAAAATTAATGAAGCTTTTCCCTGCACTTTAACTTCCACAAAAATTCTCTTATCTAACTTCTTCAAAAGTTAAGGTACATAATTTGATTTTAAATTCTAGGAAAAGTTTAAAGTTTTGTCTTAATATAAATCTTCATAAGAACTTTTAGGATAACAAAAAAAGGTATGCATGCATTGAGCTTCTCCATTTTCGCTTAAGCAAGAAACTCAATTTATAAAGAAATTTAACTCAATTCATTTTTCCTTTTCCTTTATAAGTGCTTATAAAGAAATTTTTCAAAACAAAACAAACCTAATTCATCCTACCTTAACATCTCCTTCGAAGAAAAGACAGAGAAGAAAAAAAAAAAAACACAAGAAACTAAATTGAATTGAACCCCATGTGAGCTAGTGAGCCAATGAGATAAATGAATTAAGCTCGTTATGATTAAAAGAGAAGTAGTTCAGTTCATGTTACCTTCTTATTTTATGAGGCCATAAAATGAATTAAGTTCTACAAGATTTCTCTTATCTAACTTCTTTGAAAGACGAAGTACACAATTTGATTTAGCCTTGTTAGCTCACAAGACAAGTTCAATTCACTTTACCTTCTTGTTTTCTTCTTTTACAAGTGCTCAAAGATGAAATACATAAAATGAATTAAGCAATCTCGTAATCTAAAATCAATTCATACACAGGTTGATTTGAGCTCAATTCATTGTACTTTCTTATTTTCTTCTTTTACGAGTGCTCAAACATGAAATACATAAAATGAATTGAGCTTCTCTCATTACCTAAAATCAATTCATAAACATGTCTATTACAAAATCTCTCTCTTCAAACTTCTCCAAAAGATGAAAGACATAAGTTAATTTTAGCTCGTTAGCTCACGAGAGAAGTTCAATTCATTTTAACTTCTTATTTTCTTGTTCTACGAATGTTTAGGGAGAAATCCATGGATAACAAGAATCTTATACTTGAACAGATATGGTCATGAAATTGGTACTAGGGTAGCAATTGAAACACTGATTGAACGAGAAATGAAATCTCCAACAAATTAATTAGAGAGGATTGTTGTTGTTCGTGCGTTACCCGGTAACGATGGAGGAGAAGAGGAGGCGGTGGAGGGGGTGTTTGGAGACGGTAACAGTGACGACGAAGTGGTCGGAGGGGAGGAGGCCGAGCATGGTGGAGATGGTCTGCTTCATGGAGTCGCGCGCGGCGGGGGACACGCCCTTGGAGATGGCGGAGTTGTCGAGGGGCTCGATGCGGCGGAGCATGGCGGCGATGACGGAGAATCCGCGGTCGAAGTTGCGAGTGGAGACGGCGTCGTCAGAGAAGCCGTCGACGAGGCAGCAGGGGAGGAAGCGGCGGCGGCGCGTGAGTGGAAGTAGGTGAACGGAGGGTGGCGGAAGAGGAGGAGGCTTGGGAGGGAGAAACTGAAAGAGTGACCGGTCGGTGACGCGGGGGTGGATGACGGGCCGAAAGGAGAGTGCCATGGAACCGTGCTACCGCGGGTGAGGTTAAACCCAGCTTATCTTCCTATGTACCTCTCTTTGCTTCTTCAAACGCTGCGTTTTTATTTACAGAGTGATCTTCCTCTGTTCTCTATCTCATCTGTTTATTACTCGCCAACTCTACCAACCGTTTCGGTTCGGTTCGACCGCTCTAACACTGAACCGGATTCTTTGCGCGTTCCTGCAACCGTCCATTAATTATTTTAATAAAGTAAAGCACCAATTTAATTTCCGAAATTAGCTGTTGCAGAATTATTTATTATTTCCCTAAAGCAAGAGAAATTTTTATTTCTTAAGATTTTACTTATATTTTTAAATTTTTCTCTTATTTATTATAGTCTAGTGAGAAGGTAAGAATAAACTTTTCTTTAAGTGAAAAAAAAAAGTTACTGTAATTAAATTGTCACGATACTCTTAGTAAATCAATTAATAGGATGATTAATTTAAATTTTGTGATAAAAATATCACATTACTCTTTAATTCTCAATAACTTATACAAATATTTTAAAAAGATAATTAAATATTAATACTTTTAAAAATTATAAATCTTGAACATGAAAAAGCAAATGTTATTGGAAATGTTCCCTTAAAGTGGGTATTTTAATTAGTTTAGTTAATTTATTAATTCTAATTAAATAGTTTTAATTCTAGAAATACAAATTTGGCATGCTTATGAGAAAAGAAAAAACAGTAAGTATATCGTATTGAATGATTTTTTTTTTCATTATTGCAAGGTGCCCCTTACGTTTGACATAATTACAGATTCCCCCTTTCCACTCATTGTTCTGAACTTGAGTAGAAGAATCTTCTGATGTTTGCCTTACCAACCCCAAACTACAACATCCAACCCAAAAAATTAATGAAAAAAGTACATAGAAATTAAAAAAAAAAATAATAGTCTATTTCGTAAATTTGATTTTAAATTAATTTAAATATCATCCTACCATCTTTTTTCAAAATTTTCAAATAAATTATACTTTTTAAAAAATATATTATATTTTAATTTCTTTTGTCAAATTAACGAAATGTTATTAATAAAATAAAATAATGATAAATATTATTAACTTGCCACACAACTTCAAATAATACATCATTAACAAGCTTTTTCATCAATTTAATATAAAAAAACTAAATAAATCTATTTTAAAAATATTTTGACAATATTGAAATCTTACTTCAAATTAATAACCAGCAAAAAAAATTAAACACCAAATTTTCCCCCTAAAAATTAGAAAACAACATAAGGAAAGGATAAGTATGTATGATAACACAAAAGAAGAACATCATGAAATTGGAATCTCAAATTTCAAGGATTGAATCATTGAAACAGAGAGAGTTTATATGAAATGAAAATGAAATGACATTAAAATGAAACAAAAAGTAAACATCTAAAGTAGGTCCCTTTCAAATTCCAAACGCCAATAAAACTTTCTATATGCTTCAAAATGGACCACTTTTAGAATCTCAAAATGTGGCTTATATTCATTGCTAACACCAAATACCCTTCATGAGGGTTTACACTTAACATCACAAATAAAACGATTTTTATTTTGAATAAATAGTAAATTTAATTCATAAAATTTTAACATTTTTTTAAAATTAAGTAAATTATTGAAACTTATTAGGGTTTTTGAATCTCTAACATTAACTCTCATTCTTATTTCATTTTCTAAGAGATTTAAGTGACAATTGTATCATGAGAAATGTTAGGAATGTATATTCAAAAGCTCATTGTTTGTTAATTAAAACTTATTAAAAGTTAAAAAAACTTTTAAATCCCACGTAATATTAAATGAATATAATTTACATGTTTCAATAAATTTCAACCAATGAGACAAAGTGTTAGAAAAAAGAGAGTTCCAATTGGTTGACAATCATATTATTCCATACAATTATCCTACAATTACTTTTATTAATTTTTTAATAGTAATTTAGTTAAATATCTCAATTTAATATTTTATTATTAAAGACCACTTCTCGTTTAGTTGTTTAGAAAAAAACTGGTTATCAATACATATTTTGCTAGAATAAAATGTGACCCCATAATACGTTTCTAGCATTCTTCTAATAATAATAATAATAATAATAATAATAATATACTTTATATATATATATATATATATATATATATATATATATATATATATATAATAAAGGATCAAGATGAAAAAAAAACAAATAAATATTCAAAAATGTTGTTTTCTTAGTCAGAGATTTTAATTTGTGACTCTTCTTCTATTGGTGATAATTTGTCACTCCAAATTTGAATTTTTCAAGCATGACTTGCTACAGTGACTTATTTGACCTACATGATTTTGTTTTCTTTCTATCTAAAAAGTTATAGGTCAATTCCTTAGCATGAATTGTACACATATAGATGTTAAAGTTGATAATTAGTTGTTTAAATTTTGAATTTTCCATCTTTAAAACTAAAAGTTGATAATTTTTTTTATGCTATACTTAAATAAAATTCTTAAAAATAATGTTCACAAAAAATCCTTTAAACTAAAGACTCAAATTTTCTACATTAAAACCATAATTTTTAAAGAATGGATATCATAATGGATGTAGTGGATTTGGATAAGTTGAATTATTTACATAAACAACTATGCAGAAAGCTTAATCCACATTGCATCAGTTTTCTTGAACTTTTTTCTGAGATAAGTAATTTTCAAAATAATTATAATTTTCGGAAAGTTGAAATCTGTTTGCAATTCATAACCTGCATTAGTTTGTTTCTTCATAATTTACTTCCAATCACATTATCAATATTTCTTTATGTTGTATTTATAATTTTTATGACTCTGCAAAAAGTGATTAGGCCCACTAAAAAGTTGTTATTAGACTTTAATTTTAGCACATTCAGCAGTGTTCTGATAAAATATAACATGATGGGACAATAAGTTCATGTGCTACCGTTGATAGTCAAGTGTTTAACTAAATAATTGTAAGTAGTTAATTATCAATTATAAATCTGATAACATGATTAAGAACAAAAATTTAACATACATTAGTGGAAGGTCTGTATTATGGAGTTCCTTTGATCTTACCCATTGATACACCACCTTAAAACATGATACACTAGGTTGATTTAATACTTTAAAGTATTTTATTTCTAATCTTTTAATGAATTAGTTTTACATAATTCAAAACTTGTGATTAATTTTGTGTATTTATTGTGATTATCAGATTTTTTTGTTTGTTTTATGGAGATGATTTTAGAATATATATTAAAAATTTAATTTATATTACGTATATAAATTAATTCATTAACTATTTAGTTATTTATTTACAAAAAATCTACTATTTTTTAAAATTTTTATCATTTTATTATCCTCTTTACTTTTCTTAGATTGATTTTATTTATTCTTTTCATCATCAAATAGAATCATTGAGAGTGTTTAGTTTTGTCTGGGAATGGTTTATAAGATAAAAAGATGATATTTTAATAAGATCAACTTTTGATTTTTGATTTTTTATGTTGTGGATATTTTTTGGGTGATTGAAGCTTGTTGGGATATATTTATATAATTTCTAAGTCATCTTTATAACTATGACAAGTGTTTATTAAGTTGGTGAATGATTAATTATTTTATATTTAGTCATTAAATTATTTTGAATCATGTTTGGTATTTACATAGATTGTTGCATAACTTTTATTTTTATTTAAATAAGAAATTTCTGTTTAAGCGAAGGTAAGAACGAAACAAATCTATTCGTTTAAGTGATTTTTATTTAACTAAAGAATGTTTGTTCAAATGGAATTGAAGACTAAATAATTTTTTTATTAAAATTTTTTAATTAAGCAAATTAAATTTAAAGTACATTTTATCATGTAATTAAGAAAAAAAAAAAGGCAAAATCAAAGAAAGTAAAAGGACCATTAAGAAGACAAGGAAATATCTTTACAAACAACATATAGATTCAAGAAATATCTTCTTATGTAGGCATTGTGGTCTACATTTTATTTTCTTCTTAACCGTAGAATTCGTAATGATTAAAATATACGAGTGTCTTAATCTGATTATAACATAGGGGGAAAGGAAAGATAATTTGTGGTCAATGATCAAATAATAGAAAATTGAACTTTTTTTTTTTATCAAGTTCATAAAATAAAGTTATATGAGAAACACATAACTCTGTAAAAAAAATGTTTTATTTTAGCTTTTAAGTATTAGTGCACAATCTTCATTTAATTGATTTAATTTATATTGAAGCTAAATTGACGATAAGATTAGATAATTTTTTTAAGATAGCACAAACTTGATTGCATTGTTTATATGTTTGGGTGGGCCTGGCCCAAGCTACTATAATTTACGGGGCCTTTGTTAAACGCACTCCCATTTGCTAAACGCACATCTCAAAATTTCATTCCATTTTCTATTAATTTGGAAAAACAAATTTACTTTTAATATGTCAAAATTAAAATTTGCATAGGCATGAGACTTTATTTATTTTTTAGAAGAATAAAAAATAGTTTTAATATTTAAAAAATATATATTTACATGATAAAATAAAAATTTATATATAGAATAAAGAATCATATATTTGGAGCAGAAGAAAAGGAAAGCAAAAACATCTTGGAACAGTATACCCTTTAGATATAGTGAGAATTCACCATGTATTTATTTTTAACCCTCTAATAAGACAAACCCTTTTTTGTTTTACATTAAAAGGTCTCTCATGCATTGATTAAGAAATTAGAATAGGAAATATATTTCTCAATGAAAATATTTCCTTGTGCGTGTAAAAGAAGACTTCATGAAGAGTAGGATGTGATATCTTTCTTTCATTCTTTGTATTGACTAGACTTTGCATCTAGATCCATCTATCCGAGTTATCTTAAAAAAATCTTGTGATTTTTCTTAAAACACTAGAAACCAAAAATATGTTAAAAGACTTATAATTCTTTTCTTCTTACCTTTCGTTTCTGTGTTAGAGAAATTTGACAAAACATATTAAAAGTTTAAGAAACTAATAAATTATATATTAAAAATAAATTGTAATTCAAAACATATTGTAAGTTATTTTATTAAAGATAAGAGAGATAAAAAGCTGGTCTCCTCGGAAGTTAGAACAACTATCTTAAACCAAACTATGTTTATTTGCCATTCTTGAACAAAAGTTATTTGAGATAATTTTTTTCAAAAGGAGAGAGTTTTCTTAGAGATTTTTCTTAATCTTAGGTCTTAAATTTTATTATTTGTTTGTTCACGATCAGACTGCATAGTTTGGCAAACTTCCCAAAGTCTTGCAGCAGAACACAACATAGCACAACATCGGCACCTTCCAAACTAGAACACATTGACAATTCCAAAGTGCCCATCAAAATATTCTATGAATACCATTTCCATTTCCATTTCCATTTCCACACACTTCACTCCACAACACAGACACAACCCAAAAAACACAGTCCCAGGTCGAGAACTCCCATGATTTGAATTCCTTTCATTCCAAACCCTTCTTCCTTCATTGTTTTCTCACAGATCGCCACCAAAACCAAAACAAAACCTCGTTTTTTGCACAACCCAGTTTCCAATTCACCATCCCAAACATGCCCTTCTCCTCTCGCCGCGGAACATCACGGGCCTCCTCGATCCTCCCATCTTCCAACCCCAAATCAAAGGCACCCAGAAAGGGAAGACGACGCGCGTTGCTCAAAGACTTCATCTTTTCGAATTTCTTCACCATTGGCCTCGTTGTCTCGCTCTCCCTGTTCCTCCTCATCCTCCTCCGATTCGGAGTTCCCAAACCCATTGCGACCCACTTCCGCACGCGCTCCTCACGCGCCAGGAAGGCCTTTGGACGGAGGCCCCTTCCCACAGTCTTCAACGCCAGTGCGCTCGCCGGCGCCGGCCCTGTTGACATCACCACCAAGGCGCTCTACGACAAGATTGAGTTTCTGGATGTTGACGGCGGCGCGTGGAAGCAGGGGTGGAGCGTGACGTACCGGGGGAACGAGTGGGACGCGGAGAAGCTGAAGGTGTTCGTGGTGCCCCACTCGCACAACGATCCTGGGTGGAAGCTCACTGTGGAGGAGTACTATGATAGGCAATCAAGACACATACTTGATACCATTGTGCAAACACTGACCAAGGTCAAGTCATATCTCATCCTTGCTTTTTATGGGGTTTGGAATTTATGTTTTTTGAGTTATAAATGATTCATTTAAGTTATAATGTTTTTCAAATATCAAAAGGTGTGTGTAAGTGTAACGTTTTATAAACAATTTATGGAAGTTTGTGTTGGGTTATAAAAGGGAGGGGTATGGAGAGAAATTTGACTAAAATTCAGGAGTATTCGTATTGATCCTGTATACACTGTCTTTCATTTACAAGCTGGCTTTATTGATTTGTACAAATAGAGTAAGCTATTTAGTGACAGTGTAAAGAGTTTTTATGTCGACGACTTAACTGAGATCATCATGTATGATAGGTTTGTTAACTGTGTATACATTGTCATTCAGTTACAAATAGTTGTGTTTGACAAGTTTGTTTAGTTTCATAATGGAGTGAATTGTCTATGTAGTGTCTGGGGAAATAAGCTTGTTGACACTTTACAGATTGTCATGTTTGACAGGTCTGTTGATTTTCATGACAGAGTGAATTTGAAAGTCATACTAAGGATGATTTCTGATTAGTTTACAATATAAAATATTTTTGGTTAAAAAAACATGATTGTTAAACTCTTTATGTGGGTGACTGCAGTTGGTTAAGGTTTGTATTTGGTTCATGAGAAGTGATGTGAGGTGCGTGTGTGTGGATAGCTTTAGTTTATTTGTTGAGTGATTTGCCATTGAGTGGATTTTGTGTTAGTGGGTTGTGACTTATGTTGTGAGTGAAACTGGAGGAGGTTATATGGTACAATTTTTGGTGTGTTGAAATTAAAGACTTTAGTAGTGTTATTTAAATGTTTATTTAGATGATACAAGTGATTAAGTTAACAAGAACCCCACTAGAATGAACAACAGAGTAGTTGAGTAAATTTGTGTTGCTGGGTTGAAGAGTTAATTTGCCTGCTTTGAAACTGCAGATTATGCACTGGGTGGTGTATATGATAACAAAAGTGGTAGACCTTGAAAGTAATTTTTTTTTTTTTTAATTTGATAACATTTGCATGTTAGAATGTAGTGCAGGAGAATATAAACCTCAATGAAATGGAACTTATAAACCTTTCAGTTCCATAGGTAGCTGTTTTTATTTTATTCTTGTGTTTTAGAAAAAGTTGTGCTATGATATTGACTGGATGATCCGGGTATGTAGGATTCTCGCCGGAAGTTCATATGGGAGGAAATGTCATACTTAGAGAGATGGTGGAGGGATGCATCCGATGAGATGAAGGAATCCTTCATCAATTTGGTGAAAAATGGACAGTTAGAAATTGTTGGAGGCGGCTGGGTGATGAATGATGAGGTAATATTACGTTGATTCTGATACTTTTCTTGTTTACAGTGAATAGCATATACGTTGATACTTCATTCCTGTTGAGGTAATTATTATGACTTGAGAATTTGTGGAAGGTAGGTTTTGTGATGTTTTTCATCATATTGTTTTGTTGTTTAAGTTTTTAGAATTTAAGGACCTTCATGTTTGCTCTCCTTTTAACGAAGTTTATGCTCTAGGAACATACATTACTATGGAATAATTTATGTCCAAATGGAAATTCCTCTAAACAAAGATGATTACAGGTAGCCTTATTGTTTATGGAAGATTGACCTTTTAACGGTTTTCTCATTCCTGCAGGCCAATTCCCATTATTTTGCTATAATTGAACAGGTATGCCGAAAGTTTTGTCTATTCTTGCAATTGTATATATTAGTTATTTCTTAGTTGCTTTGCTATACTTTTTTTGTGGTTGATAATTAATTAAGAGGAAAGGGCAGTCCAATTATGTTTAGGTTTGCCTGTTGTAGTGCATCATTGTACATGGTATTTGGCTGTCATGCTGATGGATGTAATTGCTTCTAGGCCTTTTCAGTTATTCAGTAAATTTACTTAAAAAACTGACTGGTTATATGAATGTAAAGTTGTGACCTATTTTGTCTTAAAGGTGATTTGTTCTTGTAAAGATTGTATGTGTTTTGTAATGTTATTATTTTAAAACTAGAACTTCTACTTAATTGGTCGGAATGCATTTTATCATGTACCTAATAATATAGCGGTAATCAAAATTTAAAATCATTGTTTTGCTCATTTTGTAGGTAACTTAATCAGGTCTTATAATGTGCCATGTAGATTGATGCAAAAGTATGTCATATATATAACTAAACACGTTTATTTTTACGTGCAATATTCTGTTATATGAGCTGTATTTTATGAATTTAGTTTATTATAATTATTATCTCAGGCATCAAGTTGGTGCTCGCAAACAGTGATGTCAAATAAGTTTCAACAACACATAAAGCCTAGGTTACTTTGTATACTATAAATCGCTAGAGAGCATTCCTTTTCTTATACAGCCGCACTAATTATTATTGGACTGCATTCTCAAGTATGGGCAGCGGTGCGCTTGGCATTCATTCATTAGAAGAGAAAATTTGGTTTCCTTGTTTCAGCTTGTCCATGTTTTTGTGATTTCATGTGAATATCAAACTATGATCTTTTTACTCTAGCTATTATTTTTGTTTGTGCTTAATCTTTGGACAATTATGTAACAGATAGCAGAGGGAAATATGTGGTTGAATGACACCATTGGTTTTGTTCCAAAAAATTCTTGGGCTATAGATCCATTTGGCTACTCATCTACCATGGCATATCTTCTCCGTCGCATGGGTTTTGACAATATGCTTATCCAGAGAACCCATTATGAGCTGAAGAAGGAGCTTGCGTGGCATAAAAATTTAGAATACATATGGCGCCAAAGCTGGGATATAGATGAAACCACCGATATATTTGTCCACATGATGCCCTTTTATTCATATGATATACCTCATACATGTGGCCCAGAACCAGCTATTTGTTGTCAGTTTGATTTTGCACGCATGCAGGGTTTTGTTTATGAACAATGCCCATGGGGGCAATATCCTGTGGAGACCACTCAGGAAAATGTTCAGGAAAGAGCTCTTAAATTGCTGGATCAATACAAGAAAAAGTCAACTTTGTACCGAACCAATACACTTCTTGTTCCTCTTGGAGATGATTTTCGGTATATTAATGTCGAAGAAGCAGAAGCCCAATTCAGAAATTACCAAATGCTGTTTGATTATATCAATTCAAACCCCAGTTTGAATGCAGAGGCAAAGTTTGGTACTTTGGAAGACTACTTTGTAACGCTGCGCGAGGAGGCAGAGAGAATAAATTACACATTTCCTGGTGAAATAGGATCTGGTTTAGTTGAAGGTTTTCCTTCTTTATCAGGTGACTTTTTCACTTATTCTGATCGGCAACAAGACTACTGGAGTGGTTATTATGTTTCACGACCCTTCTTCAAGGCTGTTGATAGGGTACTAGAACAGACGCTTCGTGCCACCGAAATGATGGTAGCTCTAATACTTGGCTGCTGTCGGAGATCACACTGCGAAAAGTTGGCGATGGGGTTTTCCTATAAGTTGACAGCTGCTAGAAGGAACTTGGCCCTTTTTCAGCATCATGATGGGGTAACTGGTACTGCAAAAGATCACGTAGTTATGGACTATGGAATGCGCATGCATACTTCTTTACTGGACTTGCAGATTTTTATGTCCAAGGCAGTTGAGGCTCTTCTTGGAATCCGCTATGACAAATTAGATCACAGTCCTTCCCAGTTTGAGCCAGCAATAGTGAGATCCAAATATGATGCTCAACCATTGCATAAAGTGATCGGTGTTCATGACGGTTCTTACCAATCAGTGGTCTTTTTTAATCCTTTGGAGCAAACTAGAGAAGAAGTTGTGATGATGGTTGTCGACAGTCCTGATGTTACTGTTGTTGATTCTAACTGGAGTTGTGTTCAGAGCCAAATTTTGCCTGAGCTGCAGCATCATAATAGCAAGATCTTTACTGGGAAGCATCGACTTTACTGGGAAGTTTCTGTTCCTCCTCTGGGATTGGAAACTTATTATATTTCCAATGGTTTTGATGAGTGTGAAAAGGCCAAGCCTGCAAAGTTGAAAATCTTCTCTAAGTCTAACTCCATTGCCTGTCCTACACCCTATTCTTGTGTGAAAATAGAGACTGATGTGGCTGAAATTGAGAATCAGCATCAAAAACTAACCTTTGATGTAAAGTATGGTTTGTTACAGAAGATAATCTCAAAAAATAGTTCCCCAAATACTGTAAAAGAGGAAATTGGTTTGTATTCTAGTTCTGGTGGGGCATACTTGTTCAAGCCCCATGGTGATGCCCAGCCCATCATTGAAGAAGGTGGGCAATTGCTGGTCTCAGAGGGCCCTTTGATTCAGGAAGTATACTCTTATCCAAGGACAACTTGGGAGAAAGCCCCCATTTCTCATAGCACCAGAATATATAGTGGAGAGAGTACAGTCCAAGGATTTGTCATTGAAAAGGAATATCATGTTGAGCTTCTTGGCCATGATTTCAATGATAAGGAACTGATAGTTAGATATAAAACAGATATTGATAACAAGAAGATTTTTTATTCAGATTTAAATGGATTTCAGATGAGCAGAAGAGAAACCTACGATAAGATTCCTCTGCAAGGCAACTACTACCCCCTGCCCTCTCTTGCATTCCTACAGGGATCAAACGGTCATCGGTTTTCGGTCCATTCCCGGCAATCATTAGGTGTGGCAAGCCTTAAAAATGGATGGCTAGAGATCATGCTTGATCGTAGGTTGGTGAGAGATGATGGTCGTGGTCTGGGACAAGGAGTGATGGATAACCGTGTGATGAATGTTGTCTTCCACCTAACCATGGAAACCAATGTTTCTGCCACATCAAATTTGGCTTCCACCCCATTTCCTTACAGCCCTTCTCTTTTATCTCACTGTGTTGGTTCTCATCTGAACTATCCATTACATGCATTTGTTTCCAAGAAACCACAGGAAAAGTCTGCTAAGCCACCACCTAGATCCTTTTCTCCTCTTGCTGCTCCCTTGCCGTGTGACTTGCACATAGTGAACTTTAAGGTTCCCAAGCCTTTAAAGTTCTTGCAGCAACCACCTGAAGGTCCTAGATTCGCTCTAATTTTGCACAGAAGACATTGGGATTCTTCATACTGCAGGAAGGGAAGATCACAATGCACTAGTATGGGTGATGTGACTGTGAATCTGTTCAGCATGTTCCAGGAGTTTACAGTCTCAAAAGCCAAACTAACTTCCTTGAATCTCTTGCATGAAGACCCTGAAGTAATGGGATTCTCAGAGCAATTTGGAGATCTTGCACAAGAGGGGCATGTAGCCATATCTCCAATGGAAATACAAGCTTACAAGTTGGAATTGAAGCCACAATAGAGGACTCATTGCTAAGTGGCTGCTTCTGATTTAAGCTGAACCACAGAGAATTCTTGGACTCATTTAAAATGAATTTTTGCTGAATTTTTTAACTGCACTGCACCGTTGATGGTAGGGATGGATTATTCTTGGACTGGTTTCTCACTGGTGCAGGTAAGAGAATGTCCAAGCAAAGAGGAGGAGCTACATTGGTTGAAGAAGCGTGACAGTGGACTTTTGTAGAGTGCTGTTATGATAACATGAATGAGAGATTGTAGTATCTGCGGCTCCTTGTCTGTTTTGTGCTTTGCTGTAGCATTTGTTTACCTTTTTCATGGACTTGAAAGATGAGTTTTGCTTTGTCCACTTATGTTATTGTATAACATGTCTCTAACAGACTAGGTACATGTACAGATTTATACCTCTGTGCTGGGGAGAGTGTAATCTTTTTTGGACTTGAGCTCAACAATTTGCAAAAGCATACTTATTATCCTTCACAACTATTTAAATAATTTGGCAAAAAGATGAAATGGCCATTAAGGAACAGATTTTGAAAGTCTACTGAGTACTTGTTTGTTAGGTCTTGTTATCTGGTGTTGGTCTAGGAATCAATAATAGAAAGTTTTTATTGAATGTTACGCTGCATTAACAAGTATGGTAGGGTATGCTAATATATTTTAGGTTTATTATTATTTTTTTTCATTTTGGTGTTCTTAATTAGTATTTTATGATATTGGTATTGAGTTTGGTTTTTTAGTATGTTTGGGTAAAAAATAAGGCAAAATGCATCATACATGCAAATGATAGGTTTGGCTTAAGTAGTTTGTTGCTTTTAAGTGTTTGGTGAATCAGCAAAAACATTGATTCCCATGTTGGAAAGAGAGTTACCTTTGCCATTCTTGAAATCTTTTATCAGAGTAATAAACACAAGAAGTTTATACAAACTCATTCATTCTGTTCAACTAATTGAACTAGACTTATTTGACGAGTTGAGAGATGTTGTATTATAATGAACTAAAAACAGAAAAAAAAAAAAAACAGATAATACTAGCCCACAAGACACTGGAACATTCCTGTTACAAAAACAAAAGACTCTTATAGGTAAGTCTCCACCAACACATAAGACCAAGTTTCACCAATATGATAATAGCCTATAACTTTTTTTAAAAAAAAAATTAATCATAGTATTGTACTAAATCTTTTTACATAGATGTGATCAAATCTAATATTATTTTTTTAAATATTTATGTAGCAACATGTTTGGATACACATATATTTTAGCCAACAGATAGGAACATCATAAATCTATCTTCCAAAAGTTAAAAGAGAAAAGTATAAAAGAAATGAAAAGAAAGAATTAACAAGTTTAAAGTTCCTAATATGTAATCGATTTTTAATTTCAGTACCTAATAGTTTTCTTTGGCTACCTAATAAATTATACATACCGGTTTTTATAGAATGACAAGTTAAGGGACCGAAACAAAAATTTATAAATATTTAATTCAATGATTAGTTAAAAGAGACACATAATATTGGAAACAAAATAGAAATAAATATTGTTAGAAACCTAAAACAAGTTTTATAATTTATTAGATACTTAATTTGAAAAAAATAATTTATTAGGCACTCAAAAACAAAAATGAATAATGTATTATTTAGGCTTAAAAGAGCATATGTAAAAAGTGTCACGAAAGATGATAAGAGAGAATATTTGTTTGTGTTGAAAATCTTAAACTATTAATTATTTATAAGGTATTCACAATTAAGAGATTAATAAATATTTTTTTAATTCCCAAATCATTCATCTATAAAATCATGTAATACTAAAAGAAGATAACAAAGTCTTGTAAATATAATTGTTTATACTTCTTAAATTGAAAGATGATAAAAAAAACCCTATTAGAAAATAAACGATATTTAAATGTTTTATTTAAAAAGAAAATTGAATATAAATATTTCTGTAATAAAAACTATAAAAATGATAAAAGTTGTATGCAACAAAGGGTGTGACTGTCATTAATTATTTTCCCAACAATAATATATTTTTTCCGAATAGTTTGAAAGTTTTTTAATACATTTCAGAAATAATTTTCTAGAATGAGGATTTGAAAAAAATCATTTTTTTTTCATTACATAAAAAAAAGGTGCACAAAAGAAAATATAGGTGTTGAGGAAGCAATTATCATCTTGTTATATCACCAGATTCTTGTCTATATTTTAGATGTTTGTGTCAATGAACTATAATAAAATTGCACCTTATAGGATTGAGAATGCTTTCAAATTTTATGCTTCTCGAAAGGTTGTGATGATTTGTTGGTTTCGGTAATTACCATTTGCTGAACTTACCAGGTATAACTGTAAATTTAATCAAGATATGAAACTAAACCAATTAAGACCGTGCTTAGTATTCTGTTTGATGTGTTCCAAAGTAAATTCAGTTTATGACATGTTTGGTTACCTTCAAAACTACATTTCTACATCAAAATTTTTACTCAAAACCTCAATTTTATAGAAACAACATGAGTTGCTTTTGCAAACTTAAGTTTAATCCAAACTTTGTAAAGTTTAAGTCAAACATGCACTAACTGTTTGCTTCAGTCTAATATTTGCACTGGATTGATGTAACAGTGCAAGCATTTAGGCTTTGATTTCACCTAAAAAAAGTAGTTCAGATATTTTGTGGTTACATGCTCTCGTACAAGATTCAAGTTTGAAGTGTGATTTGCACATAGGTCTATTTGTGTACATAAAATAAGGAAGGGAAAAAAATATATTGTAATGTACATAACTCCATAATTAAGCCAAAATTCCATACACTTCTTGTATGTTGTATCTAAACTTGCATTCCTAGATCAAACAAGTTGGAGAAAGAACTGGTAAAACCAAAATGCTCCAAGCCTCTTTTTTTTTGAGTAACCAGTAAAACTCACTTCTTCAGGTTACAAGATGATTTCTTCTTGCACACTGACATTGAGAGTCTTATTGGGAAGAACAATGCAGTTGAACACTACCACTTCATCTTCAACAGTTACAGCTTCCCCTAAATGATCATTATCACAAAGGAGAAAAGGAAAAATGTCACAACTGAAAGGGTGTTTATAGGATATAGTTATTTAAATACTTTTGGCATTGTTTTCTAATCCAAATTAGAGTTTTACCTCGGTAATTTGCAAAATGGAAGTTTTCATTAAGATCAACACAGATTAATAAAGTAAAACTTTTATATGTTTAACTGAAGAACATCACCAAAAGTACCTAGATAGCTCTATATCAGTTTTCTTCATAAACAAAAGGCAATTAAGTAGGCAGGAATTTGTACCTAGGATGGTTGTGCCAAGTCTTGCATCGTAGTTACCATCAGCCTGAATCATTCAATTCACTATAGGTGAGCCACAGTAAGCAAGAGTGGTTGTAATCATTAAATTTCCAATTGTCTCAGACATGTTGGTGAATGAAACTTTTCCTTTTGTTTAAAATTTCTCTATTAGCATTTGCACCAGTTTAATTAAAAATTTAGTGAACTTGCCTGCACATGTGACCATCTTCCAAGTGATGACTTCCATCCAATAATTGAGTTTGTGACAAAAGCATTTTCCTGTCAGGAGAACAACCACATTTGCTTATACACTGTAAATACTTATACACATCTAACCTTTCAGTTCCTCACCTTAATTTCAACATCATCCAAGATGATACAACCGCTTAACCTGACGCCAGCACCGACACGAACGTTTGCTGAGATAGAAACATTGGGACCAATCTGTTCAAGAAAGAGAACAAAAACTTACTTTATATTTCATGCCAAGTATTTGTTCTAGATCCAATTGCAAGGTATGAGACCTAAGTCCCACAAAAAAAAGTAATGGCTTTATAGGACTTTTGTTATACTACTACAACTAATTTAATTTTTGTCTACAAAGGTAAAGTATGTATAATTTTGAGAAGGCAATGGAACAGTTACCTTTGCGGAAGGATGAACTTTTGCAGAGGGGTGAATATATACATCACCAGAAACTGTAGCACTCTTATTACCATCTCCACTGGCCAAAAGATCAGGTGAAGTATACCGGAATTGGGCAAGGTACAATTCTGAGCATTTCAATGACATTCTGTACGTGGAAGTGTGTACTATAAGTTAAACCTAACAATGGTCCAATATTAAATCTTGAGACAGTGTTAAGATACAATGCAACCCTACCCTGGAGTTTTAATTTGCTCCCAGAAATCCATTGTCTCATATGTATATAATTGCTTCTTCCCAGCTAGAGGTGATAGTATATCTTGATCCAGTCTTACAAAATCTACAGGAATAGTCCTGGAAGGAAAATGCGTCCATGAGCCTCTGAAGATATTGTAGTTTTCAAAGAAGAAAAGATGTGCAACAAAAAGGGTGAATCCTTTGGAACCAATTTGATAAGTAGAGGAAGAAAAGCAATGAGGGTTAACTATTAGTATTACTCTGAGTAAGACTAATTTAATCCCTAAAAGAGAAAATTGTAGTCAAGTTTAGACTCTTTCACATTTAACTCACATCTGAACCAATATCCATGCAAAAAATAGTTTTGAATTCTTTTCAAAATGAAACAACAAATAGTGGTAATTAATCAACCTTGTGGCAGATTGGAGTGTTTCAAAGCTGGAGAGACGGCGTATATTAGCTGCAAAGGTGTCAATAAATCAAGTCAATTTCCAATGGTGCAGCCTTACTGCAAATAGCAAACAAAGTAAACAAATTTTGTATAGTCCTGTTTATATAAACTTGTTTAAATTTCTGAAGGTCAGAGCCAAGTTAAATCTTCTGTATCAGGAATCAATTAATGAAACACAAGCCTTTTATGATTGAAGCTTTCTAAGCTGCAATTAACAGAGATAATCCTATGCCTTCTTGGTTCATAACATATACCACTTCCATGCAACACTCGTTAGTTAAAATTCTAAAGGTTGAAGTTAAATCTTATGTTTCAGAGAATCAATTCATGCAACAAGTCTTTTAAGATTGAAACTATTTAAAAGGTGATTGAAGAGACCAACCTCTGCCTTCTCGATTAATATATACATCTTCGATGGCAGTAAAAATATCAGGGGTGAAAACGTACACGCCACAGTTTATCAAATTGCTGACCTGCAATTACACAGTGATTAGTTTTGTTTAGGTGTAGCTATAATCAACACACACACACACACACATATTATACCAATCAAGATCCAAATTGGATTGTGCTTTTTTTTCTTAGTAAAAAAATTAAGAGAAACAAACCCAACTGAATACTCACAAATGTCTCAGGTTTCTCAGTATAATGCAGCAACTCATTAGTGGTTGGATCAGCAACCAACTCACCGAATTGGTTAGCAGATTCAGCTGAAACCTACACAAGATATCCACAACCCCAGAAAGAGAATGAAAGTGGTTTTGTGAAGAAACACAGAAATGATCTTTATACATATATATCATCTGAATGTATTTGAAAAGCACATAGACAGAGCAAAAATGAAGCCCTTTTCCCACTAGGTTGTAGGTGAAGTTGTTATATGGACCAAACAATGCCATAATGTTCTACTGGAATTGTGTGTATATAAAAAGCATTGATCTCTAAATCCTTAGTCTGTCTGCCTCTATTTATAGGGAGATTTTACCACTTTTTTGAACAATAAGTGCTATTATATACCCATTATCTTATGCACCAACCTTGATCACCAACATTGTTCCCATCCCACCATATCTTTTATGAGCATCTGCAAAAAGAAAAAAGAAATATTTCAGCAGAGACATACTTCTGAAGAACTACCACAGTTTAACAGCAACATACTTACCAAGCATTGCTGGTAGTGGAAAACTGCAGCAAACATCACAGTTTAACAGAAAAATATGTGACTGCAATAAATATGTAGCCACTCTGTTAGAACTTACACATTTATCATTCCAAAGTTAATCAACAATATAACACAAAATGGTAAAAACAGAGAAGAGCAGTGATTCTAACTGGACTGTCTTCCATAATAATATCCCTGAAGTAGTAAAGGCCACCTGCTGAACCACGCGGCTTATCCTCTTTCAAATATCTAGATTGATATTAGTAACAAACCAAGATCAGGTCCACAATTTAACAAAGTTAACAAACATACTTTCTCTTATTAAAGCTGCATATTAATGCACTAGTCACCTTACTGGTAATTTCAGCTCATTTGAGATTGAAGAGACATATAGAGCAAATTCTCGCTCCTCATAGAATCCAATAAGATATATTTGAGCCAAATTGGGTATCTGTAGAAGACAACACTAGTAAGTAAAAACACTTCACACCTTTTAACTCACATGCCCCCTCTCCTTTCCTTTTCATCAGTTTTTAAGCTGATCTTCAATTTGAATTTTCAACCAATGGAAACCATGTATATTTATACACACAGAAAAGTATGCAAGTCAACATTGAAACTGAAGTTCCTTCTAGTTTTTTTCCCTCAATTTGATCAAATTTGATTTTTAGACTAATGTAGAAAACACACATTGAAATTGGAGTTCATTGTGGCTTTTTATTCTCAATTTGATCAAATTTGAGTACACCCAAATGGACAGCATAACAACAATAGATTCTTGTCTAGAGTTTAAACCATACACACACACACACAACCAAAACCATATACACACACATTTGAACTTTAGAGTTTAAACTAACGGAGACCATGTGTATTTAAACACACACACATACACAAACAGGTATGCAAGTCAACATTGACATTGAAGTCCTTCTAATTTATTTTCCCTTCAATTTGATGAGAAACAGTGAGAAGGGTAATTGAGGTGAGGCAAAGAAGCAAACCCTTTTGCAACCAGAAATAGGATGGTGAACCATTGGCTGGCCAGCCAGAGGGAAAAGGGGTTTGGGAATATTGAAGGAAAGAGGCCGAAATCTGGTCCCTGCAGACACAATTTAACAGAGCCATGTAAGAAACAAAGAGAACTCCAAAATCCCAAACTGGAAAAAGACACGAACTTTGATCAGAATACATGCAAAGATTTCAAATACCTTTGGTGGGCCCACCCACCATGATCACAGCCACCACCTTCTCCGAGTTCTCCATGGCCAAAGCACAGATCTTTACACTCAAAATCCGAGCTTGAGACTGATAAGAACAATGGGGTAGATTGAATTATGGGATTTGAGACACAGGTGAAATTGTTTGATCCAAGGTTGTGCTGTGTGACTCAAATTTCCACGGTTTGGACTTTGGACTATTAATGAGTTCAGTTCAGATCCACATAGAATTATGATTATAAACGAACTATGAAAACATTGAAATTGAAGTTTGATTTAATTATTTAGTTAAACATTTTGAGAATTAGACAAAACAAACACACACGGAAAATATTAAAATATAAATTTAAAAAACTGATGCTTTAGAAGTTACTTTATTGTTATCCTTAAAAATAGGAAATAGCTTATAGAACTGCTCAGTAAAGCAATTTTCTACCGTTATTGTTGAATAACAGTATTATAGTTCCAATTTAAAATAAAATAAAATTAATTGACGTTCTGAAATATAAATAATTATTTTTGACTATCCCAAATAAATTATGTGTTAATGTTTGTATTTGTGTCAAGTAAAAATAATGTACTTGCTAATAGAATGGAATTATTTTAAGTAATTAGTATATTTACTGTTGATCATATTTTTCGTAAAAAATTAACATAACAAGCACTTTTGGATGGAGGAAGTATTTTAAAATTTATATTAAAAACGATTTTTTAAAATTTATAATGTATAATTTTCTCTTTAAACTCCCTTAAAGATATATTGTTGGGTGGAAAAGGAGTGAAAAAAAAAAAATTAAGTATCTTTTTCTTGCATGGCAGTGAACAAATTTAAGGAGAGAGAAATAAAAGTTGTGTATAGGATATGCAGATATTGTATAGGATAAATGTTTAGTTTCTAAATAATTTAAAATTATTTTATTATATTTTAAATTTACGCAATTTAAATTGTAAGATAAAGCTGCATTTAACTATTGATATATTCTTGAAAAGTTATCTATTGAAATCCAATTTAGAGATAAAAAAGATATAATAGATTGAAAGTGATAAGCAATTAAGAAGATTAAATATATAGATAAAAAAAATTTAATTTGATAGTTGAGAGAAAGGTTTGACCAGTAACAAATTCAGTAGGATTATATGCTTTAAAAAAAATAAACAACTTTAAAAATGTGTGAAATATTGTAGCATGAAAAAATAATATATTTTCTTATATTATATTAACAGAAATAGCAATCATATTGTTAGAAGGAATTTGTTTAAAATGATCCTTATGTTTATATTTATTATTATTCGTAATTCTAATTTAGAATTGTTATTATAAAAAGAAGTCTAAATAAATTGGGCCTCGTAATATTGACTACAGAATGCTTATGTAGAGATATACTATTTGCACTTACCCCTTGTTACTAGTACATTGCTTACATTAAAATGGATAAAATCATAGATAAGCTATCTTATATAAAATTATTAAAAAATATAAACATAAATTTTTATGAGTGATTATAAATTGATCAAATTAAACTGAAATAGAAAAAACTGATTAAAATTTGAATAAACTGAAAATTGAAAAACTGAAAAAAAAAATAGATTGGATCTCGTTGTAGATTTTATTTTGAGAACTAATAAGATCTAATCGAAAGTTATCTAAACGTAGTTTTTTATCTTATAAATGTATGATACCATCCATGTATATATTTTTTTTATTTCTTATATATTTTTAAAGTTATCACAATGGTTGCGTAGATTTATTTTCGAATATATTTTAAATTTTTTACTACTATTATTATTTATATAATTTAAACAAATATAAAAGAATACGTATCTCACTTTTCATTTAGTTTATTGATATCATATTATCTACCACCCATAAAATATACTTTTTTATGTGTAAAATTATTTTTTGTCACTTACAAGAAAATTTACATTAATTAACATTGAAATAATTTTTTTTTTCAAACATTCTGAAATGAGAAGTCACTAGTAATAACGTTAATATTAAGATATTGCAACTTTTTTGTATAAATAACTTTTTATACAGTAAACGTAATTGTTATAATTGTTTTTAAAAATAAATAAGAATATCATATCTACACAAATTATCAATAAACTTTTAGTAGTTGTAAATTTTTAATTTAATAGTGTGCTTTCAGGTATTTAGAAACTTTATTTTAAACAAAAGTTAAGTAAATAAAAATAATTAAATAAAATTTAAATATGAGCTTTATTACATTTCCTTGTTTATAACTTATAATAACATTTACTAAATATCACTTTATATATTTAACAAATATTTTAGCATTAGTATTTAAATTATAAACAATTAATATGTTAAGATTCATATAAAAAATAATATTTTTATTTAAGTCTAATTCTAAATATCACTTTTGAATTTTTTTTCTTGGAATTTGATATAAAACTTTGGTTTTATAATAATATAATAACATTATAATTATTAATAAAGTTATTTTAGACCAACAATAATAGGTCCAGTAACCTTTTAAAGTTCTTATAACAAAGCAAACTCGTAGATTAAATAAGAATTTTATGCAAACTAGGCTATACCTTTATAAAATACCTATAACGGGATAGGTTGGATTTGAAGGCTAAATTTTAACTATTTTCACTCCTATTTATAGAAAAGTATTCAAAAAGAAAAACAAAAGAAGAAAATCTAGAAAACATATTTTCTTGTAATTGAACCAACACCTTATCCCAATGCAACCAATTAATATGGCATTTAATTAGAATAAACAAAAAATACAAATTTATGTGGTTTAACTAATAATTCATAAAATGATAACTTATTAATTAAATATCCTTGTATCAATAATGGTTAACACAAGTACCAACAACTAGTATTCCTTAATCAAGCGGTTTAAGAACCTATTTAATTAGATCCCTAAATCTGTCCCACTCTTACAAGGTGAAAAAAAAGTCAAATCTGATTAAAATATTTTTGTTCTCATAAAAGTTGAATTATAATCAGAAAGATATCAAATGGTTCAAAGCTAATTATAAATCCTAAACATAATTTAAGTCTAAATTTTTAATATCATAAATTTTCATTTACTTCTAAACAATAGAAAAAGGAAGAGAGAGAAAAAAAAGAACTTAGATAGAATGTGAGATAAAATGAAATTTATAGTTGTGTACTAATAAAGAAAATAGTACATTTGTCTCTTTTTTGAACTTTGACCTTATGTATATACTATATAGTCTTTACATTAATGAGGCAGCACTAAGCATTTATACTATATAGTGTGTAGCCTCTACAAGCATGTTATCTCACATGCATTATGGGGGAATGCTTAAACTTCTACACCTGTGTCTGAGTGCTAATTTCTTAACTAGGGTTTTCATCGGTTTGAAAGCAATTCAAAAATTTAAATTAAATCAGTTTAAATTTTTAATTTAATTGGATTCAATCAAATTAAACTAATTGGATTCAATTATTGTTAATTTGGTTATTGAATTTATGATTTATATATCTAATAAACTCCAATCAGACCAATAATATAATTTTATTAATTACTATATATTAATTTTAATTATATAACTATATAAATCTTTTAATGAATTTTGCTATGTTTAGATGTTGTGAGCTCATTAGTACAAAATGTTGCTTATTCTTTTTTAATGAAGAATTATGTGAGTGTTTTTTTTAATAAAATTATATATGTACTTTTTTTAAGTTTTTATGTTCATATTTAATTGGATCCAATTGATCCAAAAATTGAACCAGCCCTTTTTGATTATGGAATGTGGTGGTTTGTTTGGATTTTGATTTTTTTTAAATATGAACCAATCCAAACTAATAAAAATAATTCATTTAGATTTTATTTTCTTGCAAATTCATCCAAATTGACCACTCAACAATTCTACTCCTTATATTAAAATATGTTTTTCAAAATAGTTTTATTTATTTTTATTTAAAATTAAAAAATTTTATGAGTTTCGTTTTTTAATAATAAATTTTACTCATGATTTTTATACCTCTTAATTGAAAGTATAAACCATTTTATAATAAGTATGTTTTTCATAAAATATTTTGAACTCTTTATTTCAAAGAGGTTGATAGTAAATGTAAGACTTGTTTTCTTTTTTTTTTCTTATTTACATGCAAACTATTTGTTTTTATTTAAATGTATTATTTTTATTTTTTTTATTTTCATATGATAAGTACAATTTTTTAAACTTTAAAGAGAAAACTTTTATTTGAATATAAAGCTTCTCGAAGCATAAGAAAATCTTAAATAAGAGAAGTTACTTTGTTTAAGTCTCAATGAGTTTGAAATAGAATCACTCCTTTGAGAAGATTTTTGTTTCCATGCTAAGTTTAAAGTTCTTTGATAACATGTTAAGTTTAAAATTTCAAAGTTGGATGTAAGAGTAAAGTTCTTTAGTAGGAAATTGGATGTACTTGCATTAGAAATCTTTATTTATGGAATTTGAAGAACATTGGTTCAATTGCATTTAATGTTATTCGATTACATATGCTCAAAACAAAGAACCTCAGTTGCATTTGGGGTCTGATGTTATGTTGTGGAGTTGCATGAATAATTGAAGAATATCTTGTTTCGATGTGCATTTATGTTCCTAAGTGGCATTTGCATTTGGGTCTAATGTTATATTGTGGAGTTGCATGAATAATTGAAGAATATCTTGTTTTGATGTGCATTTGTCTTCCTTAGTAGCATGTATATGAGTTTGATATTTCTCATGATCATGTTAAGTCTAAAACTTATGTTTTTATTTGTAAAACTAAGATGTCTCTTTTATGTCGAAATTTAAGCCTTCAATTCATAATAAGTCTTGAAACATATATATGATCATTTCTACTTTTGAACTGAAGAGTCTAATGACTTGAGGTAGAAGTATATTTTCAAAAATGTAGAAAAACAATTACATTTAAGTACCTATGTATTATATTAGTGTAAGAGGATGTTTCATAATTTGAATCACTAAGAAAATATTGTTAAGTCACTCAAATGAAAGTTTTGTTTTATTTGACGGAATTGTTTTTCTCAAACAAAAACATTTGATATCATTATTTAAGTAATTTTTTTTAATCTATTTAAATATTTGTGTTGTGTATAATGTTATATGCATAAATTATTAATTCTATGCTTAAATGATTATTTCTTTAATTAAAGTATATATATATATATATATATATATATATATATATATTTATATTTAGGTACGATGATTTTTAAATCACAAATATGAGATCATATATAAATTATGATTGTTTATGAGTATTAAAGAAAGATATATATATTAAAATAAAGATTTTCTAGTTTTGCTCATTATTTAAGTAATGCAAATTAATTTAATTTTTTATTTTTTCTCTAATCAAAGTAATTGTGATTAAGTTTATCCAAACATAGTCGAATACAAATTCATATTAATAGTTAAATTTGTAAAAAGTTTTCACTTCCCGGTTGGTATGGGTTTGAATTCTTTTTGCCCCACTTTTCTTACAAGGTGGATAAATCCTTCTTCGGAAAATCCCTTGTAGTTCCAAAAGCGTTTTCTCATTTTATCACTTTTTTTCTAAAGAAAGAAAATTAAACATTGAATTATGAAAGGTTTAATAGTTATGCAAATGGATGGTGATGTTTTAGAACTTCTTTTACATACGTTTCTCTATTCTTGAATACTTTCACATTAATGGTCATTATGAATATCCCGTGGCATATTCATCCATCAAACATTGTTTTTATCAGCTATCAGCAATAGATAAGCATTAATTATCAAGTATCAATAGAGATAAAAAGCAACATAAAAAGTTCAAGGAGTTTAGGAAAAATAATTTCAATAGAATTCCTATAAAATAGTCATTGGATACAATCTTATATAAACTACAAAATTAACAACACAAAAAAATTGAAAAGATATCTAAAAGCTACCGAATTAGATGTAATTTATTCATCTTAAGTCATTCATGTGTAATGTAATGATGAAAAAAAAATCTTGATGAAGTTAAATCATTAAATTAAAAATATGCTAAACGCAATTTTCACTGACTTTTTTTCTGATTTCGATTATCAAAGTTTATTTTTTTAATTAAATTTTATTTAGTTTTTTTATTGATTTTGTTACAATTGATTTATAGATCTAAAAACCAATCCATACAATCACATGTTAACTTAGCATTCTAATCCTAAAAAACTTTAGCTAAATTTTATAAGAAAACTATCTACGATGGTTATGTTTTAGTTAAACTTTTGTTCCCAAAGGAGTGAGGATGAGTTAGAATTAGTATATTGGTTTGCTAACCTAATATCATTTAGATAGGGTATATTAATATATTGAACTTACTTGCATTGTTTTGATTTGTTTAATCCACAAATCCATCACGCCAGATAAATATGTATATTTTCTTTTCATGAATTTTATTCATGTGTAACACATACATGTCTTTTCTTCTTCTACTTCTTCTTTTTTCTTTGTACATTTTCTACTCTTCTTTCTTCTCATACTCAATTTTGTTGCTTTACAGCCTTTTTTAATTTTGTTTGATAACTATTTTCATTTTTCTTAATAATTGTTTCCATTGATACTCTCAAGCCCCAAATGTTGTTATTTTGAAAAAAATTTAGAGGACGCCACCACATTTATCTCACCTCAAACTTAAAAGTTTTGAAACATTATTTTAATCTTTGTTATCTCACAAAGTCATCTTATTTCTTCAATCTTTTATTTTCTATTATAAGTTATATTGTAGCTTTCTTCAAATCCCTTTGGTAATGATTCTCATTGTCTCTTTATGTATTATTTTCGTTGTCAAGCTTATGATCAAGAGTATTATTACACCTTGACATTTAAGTAGGATTTGTTTGTTACATTGCCATTTAATTAATTTTAGGAGTTTTAGAGTTATAAGAGACATTTTTCCCTATTAAAAAACTATTGAATAATGACGAAAAAATTTGGTCACTATTAGTGACCAATTTCGATCACTATCAATAATCGAATTAGTGACTAAAAATTATTTTACAATTTAGTGACTAAAATAATGACCAAATATTTAGTCACTTATTATTATTATTAAAATAACAATATAATAATATTAATATTAATAATAATATAACAGTTTTATTATAATAATATTTATAATTATAATATTAATAATAAGAAAAAATAATAGTATTATTATTATATAATAATATTAATAAGAATAATAACTAATATATTACTATTATTTTTTCTTATTATTAATATTATAATTATAAATATTATTATAATAAAACTGTTATATTATTATTATTATTATTAATATTTATAATTATAATATTAATAATAAGAATAATAATAACTATTATTATTATTATTATTTTATTATTATAATATAATAATAATAATATTAATAATAACATAATAATAATTATAATTGTAGTAATAAGGATAATAATGGTCATAACATGATAGAAAAGTTGTTTTGATATGATAGTTATGAGTTTTGTCATGCTGCTGAGAGACCCTGGGTTCAAGTATTCGGTCACTCTAGTCAATGACCAACAAAATAGTCAGTGACCAACAAAATAGTATCATTGTTTGGTCACTGGTTTTAATTAGTGATTAATTTTTCAGTCACTATTTATGTTTTTTCTTATAATGGTTGGATGAGTATGACACAATGTTGAATATAAAAATTGCAAGGTATTGTTTGAAACTTATCATGATATATTTCATTAATATAACATTCTAGTTGTTTAGGAGATTGTTGTCCTATGCAACTTCTATATTCTCATTGTGGCTTTGTGTAAGAATGTCATCTTTTCTTTTGTTTTGTTTACTGACTATCAAAATGAACTTATAACTTGTTTGGCTTTTTTTTTTATCAACTTCTTGTTTGACTTAATATTAATTTATCATGGTGACCATTCTCCTTCTCTTTGTCTTTGTCTTTTTAATGACATTGGTTAGTTGCATATTAGGAATTAGGTTTACTTTTTAATTTGAAATAGGATTGAACATTAGAAATAATGGATGACTTAATTAGAAAACCTCTTTGTCATATTGATGTTTACGATGATTATGTAATTAAGAATGAGGTTGAAGATATTTTTAAAAATGAATCTCAAAGTGTTGAATCTAATAAGAAAAAGATAAGTATATAACATTTGATAGTTGGAAATTCTTAACCAGGATTGGTGTTTGTGTTGATGGAAAAAAGTGGGCAAGATGTAATGGTTGTAATAAAAGATATGTAATTGGTGGTAAAAAGTATCAGACTTTTCATGTAAAGCATCATATTAAAAGATGTAGTAAAAACAAAAATGAAGATGCCAATCAAATGATTTTGGACATGCAAGGAAAGTTGAAGACAAAATAAAAAAAAATAGATTAGATGATGTACTGCAAATTGTGTGTTGATTTAATTATCCGACATGATTTACCATTCAAATTTTTTGAGTATTCAGAACTTAGGAAACTTGGATAAGTTATTTGAATCCTAATGTGACTCTAATTTCTAGAAATACTGTAAAGAGTATGGTGAAGGAAGAGTTGGATAACATTCCAAGTAGCATTTGCTTAACTTTTGATTTATAAACATTTTACATTATTGAGGGGTTATATTATTTTGACAATACATTATGTTGATTCAAATTGGAAGTTAAGTGGCCAAATTCTTAATTTTTGCCATTTGCCTGCACCTCACACTGGATTTGAGTTGTCTAAAAAGATGGATGAATTTTTGCATTATTGGAGAATTGAAAAAAAAAAAGAATCTTTTTCCATCTTTGGATAATGTTTCTAGTAATTATGTTTTGCAGAAAGCTTTAAAAAGTCAGTCGTTTTTGCAAAATTTATTGATTTGTGATGGTGAGTTCTTTCATGTGTGTTGTTGTGATACATTTTAAATTTGATTGTTTAAGAATGATTTAAGATATTTAGTGATGCTTTAGATAAATCAGGGAGAGTATAAATATATTAACAATTCTGAGAGTAAAATGATTAAATTTGAACAACACCTTCAAAAATTTGAGGACATTGATATATTAAATGGATTGCGTATAGAAATTTCTATAAGGTGAAACTCAACTTTTTTTTATGCTTCAAAATGGTCTTAAAAACTAAGGTATCTTTGAAAGCTTACACCCACAAAATTACAAATATTGTACATATGAGAAAAAATGGAAAAGGACATAAACTAAAGTTGGAGAAGATAAAAGGAAAAATTATACATGTTAATAACAATTTTACTTTCCCTCTTTAAAATCGTAATTTGATTTAAAAGTTTGAAATTACAAATTTAAAATTAAAAAGAAAGACAAAAGGTTGAGACAAAACAACTATTTTGAAATTTTTTTAAAGCATAAAACTAGTTACCCTCTCGGATGGAGTATTTAGTGATTGTAAATGAAAATGTTTATTTCCATGATCTCCTCGATCATTTGTTTTCTTAAATAAAATAATTTATAGGATTATTTTCTAAAAAAGTTGTTTTCGTTAATGATAAGCAAATTTGTGATGTGGGATACGATTAATGTTACATTCTTTTTATTCTTACTATAATTATCATCATTGATTATATCCCATCTCCCTCTAAGACGTAATCTATAATGGTAGTAACACATCCTTCATCTTTACCATGTTTAAGTTGATTGTGCGAATTTCTAATATTAACCCCATTATCTTACTGAAAAATTATAAATTTTAAGGACTTTCAAATTTAAACAAAAAAGGGCATTATTAGTAAACTGTCACTCTTTCCATATATCAATACTCCCACAATTTTTTAATTAAATTAACTCTTTTGGTTTAATTAATAACTAATGTTACTTAGGGTCAAGATCTTTCGTCCTCCAAACATGCGTGGCTACTCTGCTACGCCAAAGCGTAAAATTTGTAAAATTAATTATTAATTATTAGTAAGTGAACTATTTTAAATATTGACTAGTATTTACATTTATAATAATACTATGCCTGCAATGCTCATCAAACGTTGAACTTTTATGGAGATAAACCAACAAATTTTATTTTATTTTTTCTTTCTATAAACGAAAAATTAAGTAGTGGCAAGAATTACTATATTTTTGTCGAAAGTATTCTGGTATGGTGCACCATTAATTAAGCAGCAAAAAAGGAAAATTGAAGTTAGAAGAGGTTACATCAGATCTCTGAAACAGCTTCTGCATAGAATTGATTCCCAGAAAAATATCACAAAATTTTCTAAGGATGAATCTTTGTGCTTGTGCAGAAACCAGAGGACAATGGGGTTGCATGGATCTTTTTGCTTTCCCAACATAGTTCTGGGGATTCAAAAGGGAGAGCATTCTTAGAGGTAACAATGATCTCTTCATGTTTTCAATTACAAAACATTAGGTAATAGTTTCACAATTTTTGTTGGATTAATGTTTTCACATGTAATATATTTACTCCCCCAAATGAAAAACATCATTAAAATAATGTGAAAAAACTACAATATGTGTAATAATTTGACATGTAGAAAGTTAATTGGGTTACTTTTCATGAAAGATGGAACATTGAGACACCTAGGCCAAAGCTTTAGTGTTGAATGCTGGGATCACTCACACAAAGTGGAATCAACCCAGATATTCTGATCCCTTTTGATTCTTTCAAAAATACCCTAATTTGGAACAGATTGCCAAATTAAAGACCTCTTCTTGTCCCTTTTGGTGGAGATTAAAGTTGGTGTAGCTAGAACACCACCTTTTTGAACAATCTTGATAACACCCTTCACAATTATTTGATAGAAAATCCTAAGGGGGCATCACTTTCTGTCCCAAAAGCTTGTCCATTACATGCTTGTTCCATGAATCCTATTCTGCTTTGTCACAAAAGAAAGCAATGCACTTCTCTCATTACTCTTTGTGCAGAGACACAAGGCTTTTGTCAATGGCTTTCATGTTGCCTAAGCAATTCCATTCTTTCACGACACAGTGTTTGCATTGTTCAAAACTTCAAACGATGTCCAATGGCAACAAGACTATGTGTGTTTCCTTTTCCGAATGTTTTTCCACTGCTCTTAGGGATTAGATTAGATCTCTACCAGAGAAATAAAGCATTTGTTTGTGCATGCAGCATACTTGGAAAAATTATTTGGACCATGCAGCTTTTTCTTTTGTTTTTTCCACACCTTTTGCTTTATGGAAAAGAAAATAAGTAATGGACAAGTTGCGTAATATATGTTAATTACTTGCATTTTCTCTTATGATTGAATTGAGCCAAATAACAAGAAAGATATTGTAGAATATGTCATTGACACAGAATCAAAAACACACATACATAGTGTAGATTTTTGTCTCTGCACAAAAAAGTTTGGCTGAGTTTGGTCTGAAAAACCTAACAAAACGAGTCTTACAATTTACAAATTACTTGATGTATGTATATATTTGTATAAATTTTCACAAACAGTTATCAGAAAAACAAGTAAATATTTATGAAAAAGATTATCTGAATCATCTGAATGAAACTTGTGTACTTTTGAGACATGAATCCTATCCATTACCAACCTCAGAACATTCCTTGGCACATTCATAGGATATGCTGTGATTTCTGTAAAAATATTCTAAAATATGTGTAGTGCAGAGAGATTACAAGCAAAGGGAAATTCTAGTGGTGGTTTGAATTCTATAGTTGCTGAGGTATATGGTTTGGTAGAATGTTCACAATTTGCAACCTTAATTTCATCAATAAATTAAAACTTTGACATATAATAAAGTGACATGTCTATATGCTGAGAATGAGACTCATCATTCATTGGGCAAGAAAAAGGAATGGGATTTTTTTTTTCCTTTTTAACTTCAATTTGCTGAGGGAAAAATGGGTAAGCGCACTCATGGTGCCAACATAGTGTTCCTTTCCTAGGTGTCAACTAAGAAATTTCTGCTCAAACAGTAGCAGTCACATGGTGCCATGGTCAAATTCTATCATATAAATTTTATTTTTAATTTATGTATCATTTAACTTGAGATGAAGCAGAAATTTATTTTCTTATTGAAAAGTATTTATAAAAAAAGTATATCTAAATACACCCATATACATTATATTGTTGTGAGTAAAATAAATTTATTAACTTTGATAAACACTACCTACTATATACAAAAAAAAAACTAATTGTTTAATAATATAATTAATTTCATATATATGTGTGTGTATATATATATCGCTTTTTCTTTAGAAAATTATTATAATTTTGTCGTATCCAACTCAATGTGTCTGAGTTGATTACCACACCCTAAGTTTATGGGCAGAATATAAGTTTTGATTTTTTATACAACTTGTCCTATGAAAAGCTTATATAACAATCATTAAATGTGGCTAGTTCTAGATTACGGGTTAACTCTTTGTGAAAATATCTAAAGTCTAAAAAAGGCAAGAACCTGGTTAGGGTGTTAAAGAAAGATCCTAATGCAATAGAATTTAGAAAGGAATAATTCTAACATGAACTTAATAAAAGCTCCAAATAGCACTAAAATAAGCACCTAATGTTTTTTTTTTTTTTTTTTTTTTTTTTTTTTTTTTTTTTTTTTTTTTTTTTTTTTAGCTTCTTGTTACTAGTTTAATTTGTTAAATCAATTTTAAGAATTTTAGTTTCTCTTTTCTTTTCACTTTAGAGCAATTCTTTATGATCCTCAGACGAGTTTCATAACTAACACACTCGACAATTTTTTTAATATGTTTCACAAGAAATTAAAGAAGAATTTTGAGTTGTGAGAATTAGTTCTTAAGTTTGAGATTCCTTCAAGTAATCAACTTTGGTTAGAAATATTCTTAGTACTGTAGAATAATCTAAATTCTGAGTTCCCAAAGTGTGTTTCTATGCTCCATAAGCATATTCATTGAAGTACGGTGAATTTGGCATAACAACATGGATAGCGACTAGAAGGTTAAGGTTCAAATCAATTAGTAATCTTTCAACTTGTGAAGACAATGATGTGCTAAAAGAAACCTTACTTTACCTTTTATGAAAATTCATTTCGTATGAGTTTGACAGAATTGATTTTTGAAAAGGAAAAAAAAAGGAGGAGAAAAAAAATTTAATTGTTAATAATTGTTCCCTATAATTTCACAATTTTAAAAAAGTTTTAATTACTAATTTTTGCCTTATAGTTACGAAAACTTCAGCTCTTGATCTTTTTACTTCAAAATATTACCATCTCATCTCACTTTTGATCCTCATGAATTGAAATTGTACAATCATAGTCTCTTAAATTTAATCTCATAATCCTTTTTTTTCCTACTTATAATACTACACAATTTTCTTTTTTAAAAAAGATATATTAAGTCATTTTTAATTTTTTTTCAAGAACTCAATTAATTTGCAAACTTTGGTTGGACCAAAAACGTTTTATGATCACACTAGTTGCATCATGAGAAGGTGGGAAAGTGTGTGCCCAATCCCCACTGCAGTTTCGTATCATAATTAAACAAAGTGGTGTCCATCTCACTCAAGCACCAACGTTAAAGACACGAATAGAGATAAATGCATGACGATGTTATATCTTCTGCCTGTTCAAAGGGTAGTTGCTTAAATATATATAAATCTTTTGGATATACTTCTCAGTAACCTACTTTTAAAAAAAAAAAATACAAAACAAACAAAAAACAAACATCAAATAATAAAGAATTTAATGTTAAAAAGTACATTTTCTTGCTCAAATGTTAAATAGTAACAATTTAAAATAAAATATTAAATAAATTAGGAATACTTTAATAATTTAAAAAATGGTAAATATGAATATATATATATATATATATATATTTTTTTTTTTTTTCTCTTCCTTATTTCCTATTTAAAAAGTTAAATATTATCTATATTTACGTCAGATATTCACTAGCAATATTGGAATAAGAAAATACCCTACCCTGTTAATTTACCCTCTCATACCCTTTATATGATCATGGTGCACGCGTGAATATTGTGTATCCATATGTGGGGTGCCTGTTCCATGTGAATATATATATATATATATATATATATATATATATATTAGATAAAAGTATTAATGACATTAAATGAAGATTGGTTGGATTGTTTTTATTATGGTCAGGTATATGAATATTAAATAAACTTAGTATTTATGAGTATTAATGACATATTAAATGAATATTTGGTTGGATTGTTTTTATGGTCAGGTATATGAATAATAAATAAACTTAATATTTATATTTATGAGTATTATCTGAATTATTCTAAGGAGTGATATTTAAATTGATTAGTATAATTTTTAATTGAGGGTGGAGTACTTCTTTTTCCACCTCCATATGTTCTTCCTGTACTTCCATATATTACGAAAATAACAATTTTGTCCGATAAAAAATATTTTAACCCAATCTCTCACTTTATGCACCTCCCTTTACTTTTTCATCTTTCTCCAAAATTCTATATTTTCTCCACTGGGCATCTTATGATCGCTGTTCTTTAGTCTCTTACTTTGTTCTTCGAGAGACTGTGAGTAAAGGTGAATTTTAATATGTTTTTGTTTGAATTGTTCTGAGATAGATATATTTGAATATGTATATTGTATGTATTTGTAGATATTTTCTCAAAAAAGAAATGTTTTGGAAAATAATGTTTTACCAGATTATAGAATCTTAATGTTTTACTTATCGGATTATATAGAATTTGGAAGCTAATTCAAATCTGAAGTTATCTTTCAAATTCTATAATCGAGTATGCAATTATTATTTTTATTATATATACCAAATTATAAAATTGGGAAGTTAACTTTAGATTAATATTACCTTTTAAATTTTATAATCCGGTATATATAACAAAATTTTTTGTACATAAGATTGTAAAATTTGGTATATTTTTTTCTAAGAGAAAAAATACAAATACATACATAGTTCATCTATATTTCAAATTAATCTTTAAGTAATTCAAATCAAACAAAAATCGTGAATCAAACACACATAGAATAGATAAAGAATGAAACAACAATAAAGGTAAAGAGAGTGTGGATGGACAATAACATAATAATGGAAATACAAAATGAAAATGCAGAGAAATGTAAAATGGAGATGGAGAGTAAGTAAAAGAGTGAGGGGTGAAAGTGAGAGGTTAAAATATTTTTTTGACTTAAGAACACTTTTGTCATTTTATTTATGTTATGAAGGTGCAGGAAGAACCTCTGCAAGTGGAGGAAGAGGCACTCTTGAGTCTAATTTTTTTTTTTTCTTCTTCAAAACAATTTTAATTTATGTGATATCTTATTTTGAAGTTCACGTAATTATAATTTTTTTATTTTTTTATTTGGTATCAAAGAGAAGAACATTTGATGTTATTTTATTTTTTGTAAAATAATTATTTAAAAAAATATTCGTATTATTATTTGACGGGACAGAGATGAGATACGTATAGTCAAAGAGATACTTATTCAATCCTTCAGCCCCGTCGTTATATGTATTTTAGTTTATTGGTTGTTGTGATGGGTTAAATTTGATTATGTTTGCTTTTAATACAACTTTATATGATTTTTTTAAATAATACCAAAACAAAAGGGTTGTTGCGTAAATATCTTCTAATTCTAATATGACGTGTTTAACTGGTCAGAATAAACAAATCAGTTATTTTGAGTCAGTATTACTTAACCTATCAATTCATAAACATTAATAAATGAATTTATTTTCTTAAATTATAAAAAATTATATATCATAGTTAACTAAAAGTAAGTTTTTGTTTCGACAAGCAAAATGATCATCATTTAATAATTTTAGGAAGTGAACTGTGGTTTCTCTATTTAGGCTGGTATTTCAAAATTTTAGAAATTAATTTAATGCATTAATTATTTTTTTAACGATAATCCATTCAACCAATGAAAAATCACAATTGATACTTACCATAAGGAAAACAAAATTAATGGTTGGATTTGGAAATGCAATTTACTTCATAAAGATGAAAATAATAAAAAAAAAAAAGATAAAGGGAATTGTGGTAGCACAAAAAGTAGGAACACCATTTAGGAATCTCTCGTTTTTTTTTTTTAATATAAGCTTGATGATGATTGAGACATGCTTTTTTACACGGAATATAATATATGCTTTCATACATTGCCATTTATCTAACATTCCTTGAATATGTATACTTGTTGAAGTGATGTAATTGGAGCAAATATAAAGAAAATAAAGCAGCCAAATATTGAAATAGATCCAGGATAAAAACTAAGGAAGAATAAAATGTTTTCACGTATTGTTTTACCCGATTTAAAAAAAATATGTTTTTATAAGAAAATATTTAACCAAAAATTACATTTAAAAAATCCTTTTAAAGTCGATAGCTAGGCTCATTCCTCAAAAAAGTTAAATCAGATCAAAATAAAGATGAAAATTATTTCCAAGAAAATGCTGTGTTATATTTAGCAAATAAGTTAAATCTATTATCCATAATTCTCTTTATTGTCTCCATGCCTACATATATATAAGATTTATTTTGCCATTAAAATAGAAAAACTCATTCGGAAGAATTCTGCATTATAAGTTGTAAGTAGTTAGAATACTTGAAAAATAAAAGTATACTATTTCCATGAAGATGACAAAATAGATGCCAAAGAAATTACTATGGTTAATTCTTATTTCATTTCCCACGTGGAATAGTGAAGTGCCATGAATTCTGACACCATCCTACGTTGTAACATATTATAACATAAAATATTTGACAGTTTTCATGGTTTGGTTACGTGGATCAGGAAGAGTGGTTTTGGACGTGTTGAAGCATGCAGCAGTCACGTGTCGGGGATGAGAAGAGTGTGTGTTTGGTAGAATCCACCTGATGTTATGCACGATTGGTTCAAACTCTTTAATGCAATCATAAAGTCTCATGAAAACTGAAACAGCCTTTAACTTTTGCTCTTATCTGCTGTGTATATATGACGGTTAAAAAAAAAACCAGCTACACGGAACAAAGCAACAAAGTAAACGTTTCGATGTGGGATGCGTTTTAGTGTGACATGCTAGCTGCAAAGTGAAAAGCCTAGTGTCCCATTACGAGGAGCTAAAGACAGCAATGATCCATCTCTATCTGCTATATATATGTGTATATAATATGTGTGATACAATCTCCAAAGGGGTTTAAAGCTGCGTGGTGGTGTGGGATTGAGCTGAGTGCACAGTGATTTCTGACTGAAAGAGCCAAAACATGAGCATGAGGAAGCACAACCCACTTTGGTTTGTGGTGCTCTTGTTGTGCTCTTAGGCTCTTTTGGTGAAGTTCAGAGTGAAGGTTTGGTTTGTTGGTTGGTGCATTATTTGGTTTATCTCTTTCTCATGGCGGGTGGACAGAGACAGAGGCTTAGTAAGTCATGCATTCTTCTCATAGGTGAGCATTTTTTTTGGTCTGCTTTGGTGTTTTCAACCATCTTATTGCACTTGAATTTGCTTAAGATGATTATGCATGATAGTTGGTGTTGAGAATCATGCTTGGATGAGAAGGGGAGTGTCCTAATTCCAATAATGACTTTGTTTCTAGTTCTAAATAATGTGTCTTATTTACCATCTTCTGAGAATTACTTACTGAGATGGATCTTAATAGTTAAAGGGGTTGGTTTGTGATTCTTGTCTCAGGATACTATGTTCACCCAATTTTTTTTTTTCTGAGTATGTGAAAAGGGAAAACGTCCCTTGAAAACTGATAAGCATAGGAAAGGAGTTGTATTCTAGCATGTTATAAAATAGCAGAAAAAAGACAGAGTCAAGAATCTAGCAAATGTTATAATTCTAGTTTTCTTGCCCTTTTGACTTTCTATTAGGCCATTTTTGTTTGGGGTTAAAATTTAACTTTGACATGTTTTTTGGTGCACTTTGACAGCCATTGCAGGAATAGAGAGGTTTGCATTCAAGGGGGTGGCCTCCAATCTGGTGACATACCTAACTGATGTTGTGAGCTTGAGCAACTCATCTGCAGCAAAGATGGTTAACAGTTGGGTAGGCTTTACTTCCATAATGCCATTGCTGGTGGCACCTATTGCCGATGCATATTGGCACAAATATTCCACCATAATGGTCTCATCTTTCCTGTATTTTGTGGTGAGTCACCCTCCACAAATTTGCTTTCACCCTTTCACATTTTTATGTATTTGTTAAATTAGTAGGAGGACAAAACTTAAATGAAATTATCGATGTGCTTTTATGTTTGCTTTCTAATTACAGTTGAACTTTCACTTCAAAAGTTTGCATAATAAAGGTTTGAATTAAAGATCAGCATGAGTCACTGAGGTGCAATTTTAATTCTGAGTAGAGAACAGTATGAAAATCAAATATAAAGAAATGCATATAACTTTTGTCCTTAGTCATATATTGGAGCTTTGCCATAGCTCTTGATTCTTTTGCCTGCTAACTTTATTGGCCACTTCGGAATTTAAATGTGAAACATGTATGTGGCTGGTAATTTAGCAGACCTACTTTGTGTAACATATGATTTGGACATCCATTGAGTTTGTAAATTGGATTCTGAGTCATGAGCACTATTCTCACATAAGGATATTTGAACTTCAGTGTTTTGTGGACCAATTAGAGAGTTCAGGAGCCTGAGAAAAGTTATCAGTGTTTTGGACCCTTCTCAAGTAATGAACATTTCACCCTGTGTCAACCTTAGTTCCACACGTTCTCCTGCCTTTGAAATCTGATTCTCTACACCCCCCCAAAATATCTATTCAAATTTTGATTAAAAAGGTTAACTGATGGAAAGAGTTTCATTGGCGAAGAACTGTTATTTTTCTTCTACATCAGTAGAACAAAATTCACACCTGACATAAAACACTACAACTGTCTTATGGAAATTCCAAGCCTTAGCTTGAACAATATTTTATAGCTCTGCAAGCTGAAACATGCAATCTTAGGTACTGAACTTGATATGTTTAGCCTCATGTGGTAGATACATGTTCATTTATAGTAATTCAAAACAATGGTATACGTGCACAATCTTGTTTTGTGTGGAAATAAATATAATATTCATGTTACCTTCACTGTAGTAACTCAAAATTGATACAGTATGTTCTTATTTAGAAGGTTGTCATTATTTATGTCCTCTACTGACCTAGGTGGACATCTCAATAATTAAAATAATTATTCATTTTTGGACTACCTTCATTTCTGTTCTAACTGAGTTAGGAGGATATCACAGATTAAGGAATAGGAATATTGTTATCATCATTTATAATAAAGTTATTTTTAACTTTCTAACATGAACTAAGAAATCTCTCTCATAAGAGCATGATTAAAAAACAGTAATCAATGACATGCAACTTCGTGGAAGTAACCAAGTGAAGTTGTCACCAAATTTACAGTACACAATTAACACAAGGCAACGATAATTATATTATTATAATTTGTTTTGTCTTACTTTAGCTTTAGAGAAAAGCATACCACTACTCCTTTTTTAAGTTATTAAATTAAGAATTATAGCACCACTAGCTAAAAGGCGATCATTATTGAAAAAAATCCCTCAGTGAAATAACTTAAAGTTATTTACCAATTATAGTGCCATGGAGAATTGATTTGATGTCTTGAATTCATATCAACAGGGTAATTTATTCATCAGAAAGCATAAGTAAGACCAAAGTACACAGTGATTTTTGAAGTGCTTGACAATTTTTCATATTATTAGTGTGTGGTTTGGTTTTGTTATATTATATACATGCACAGTGAAATAGGCAGCATTTTGTGGATGCTTCTGCTAGCAAATTTGAATTTTCAATGTTTGCTTCTTTATTTTAACTATATTTGGTTTTGTGTTCTCTTCTTAGGGACTTGTAGCATTGACAACAACAGCATTAGCAAGGTCATGGCATCACAGAAACAGAACAATGTCTTCTTCATTTCTCTCTCTGTCTCTCTACTTAATTTCATTAGGCCAAGGTGGATATAACCCATCTCTGCAAGCCTTTGGAGCAGATCAACTTGGTGAGGATGAAGAACTGCCTTGCAGCAAAGATGATAAAAGTTACAACAAAAAGACTCTATTCTTCCAGTGGTGGTATTTTGGTGTTTGCAGTGGAAGCCTTTTGGGTGTTACAGTCATGTCCTACATCCAAGACACCTTTGGATGGGTGCTAGGATTTGCCATCCCTGCTCTTTCAATGATTATGTCCATTTTAATTTTCTCTGGTGGAAGCCCTATATACCTATATAAACAGCATGAAGTCCTTCAAACCAAGAAACCCCTCATGTGCATTTTTCAAGCCATAAAAGCTTCTGCATTGAGATGTTTCCATTGTGAAATTACCCTACCAAATGACAAGTCTGAAGGGGTGGAGCTAGAGTAAGTTCCACTTTCATAGAAACTCACACTTAGACTTAATTGCACTATTAGTTCCTTCTTATCACTGACATTCCATTTGATCTCCCTATTTTATGATGCAAATTTGGTCATCTACTGGTTTATTGGTACAATTTTGGTTCATCCTTTAACCATTTTAATGATACAATTCTGGTTCATCCAATATTGAATTTCATTAATAACAGGAGTAGCAGAAGTACAATTAAGCTTTACATTTACTACTATGACATACTCAATGTACTTACTTACACATGAATATTTGTTTTTCTTGTGCTAGGCTTCAAGAGAAACCCCTTTGTCCTGAAAACTTGGAAAGCCTTAAGGATTTGAATAATGATCCTAAAAGTGGCACGTATCTTCTAAAAAATGTCAGGGTTATGGTGAGGCTTTTGCCCATATGGACAATGCTTCTGATGTTTGCAGTGATTTTCCAGCAACCAGCCACATTTTTCACAAAACAAGGCATGACAATGAAGAGGAACATTGGTGCAGACTTCAAGATCCCACCAGCCACACTCCAAAGTGCTATAACACTGTCCATAATATTGCTGATGCCATTGTACGACAAAATATTCATACCAATCACTCAGGTGATCACCAGGCAGGACAAGGGTATAAGTGTGATGCAAAGGATGGGAATTGGAATGGTTCTCTCAATCATAGCCATGGTCATTGCAGCTGTAGTTGAGACTAGAAGGCTTGAGATTGGAAGGCAAATGAGAAGTGCAGGAGTACATTCAGAGACAGTGCCTCTCAGCATTTTCTGGCTGCTACCACAGTACATTCTTCTTGGCATCTCAGACATTTTCACAGTTGTTGGCATGCAAGAGTTCTTTTATGGTGAAGTTCCCAGGACAATGAGAACAATGGGAATAGCCTTGTACACAAGTGTTTTTGGGGTTGGAAGCTTTGTGAGTGCACTGTTGATTACACTAGTGGAAGTGTATACAAGTTCAAAGGGAATACCAAGCTGGTTCAGTGATGACATGGTTGAAGCACGTTTGAACAGTTACTATTGGCTTCTGGCATGGTTAAGTGGAGTGAGTCTGCTATTGTATGCACTCTTGTGTAAATATTACCTTAAGAGGAGTGATTCAGATAGTGAATACTGAGGGTGTTTTTTCACTGAATCTTTAGTTTTCACGTGTAATCTTCCTTTTGGGGCTATAGTTTGTTGAACTGCTTGACCTCATATTGAATAACTGTAATTTTATGATCCCTGTGTGTTTCATGTTGCCAAGAGTGAAACAGATGAAAAGTTGGCTGAACTTTTGAAGTTTTGAATGTGAAAAACAGAAACTATTCAACTTGAACGTAAATCATGGATCTGTGTTATAACTTGATGCAATGCCAAACTAAACATGCTTAACATGTTTTTGACAAACTATGATATTTACATGCGTGTTCTTATTTTGACAAACTCAAGTGAAGTCATGGATAAAGTCATGGATAACTATGATGGTTTGTAGTAAATGCAACAACTTCATCATTAGATGTGGATCAACTTATCAAAAGCTTTGCAATTGATTATATTAATAAAGTTTTTACATAAATTAAAAAGATACTAATAAAAATATAAATAAATAATTATTTTATTATTATATAATATTTTATTAAATGAAATGAATAGGAAATGAATGTAATTTATAAACAATAATGTCAAAGTATATTTTTTTAATTAAACATGTTTTACTTTTATAAATTTAGACACCATTATTCGTATTTCTTATTTATAATTTTCTAGATCATTTACAACTACATTTATTTTCTTATTGAATTAGCTTTTGACTAGGAAATAACATTAGTATTAAACTACAAGTATCTTAAACCATAAACTAAAATTAGTCTTAATTACTTAACTAAATAAAAGAATATAATTGAAAAAATAACTATTTTGAAATTCTAAAACAAAATTTTGAAACATAAAGATGAAAAAAAAATTAAAGTTTTAAAAAGAGTGGAAATCCTAACTGATTCATTCTATTGCCAATTTTTTGTTGACAATTATTTTTTAATTTTTGTGAGAGTTAACTCATTAATAACTACAATTAGATCATCGATATCATGACACCTTTAATAACACAAACAAATAATTATATTAATATTTTAATTATATTTATTTTATTTTTAACTTAATATATTTTATTATATTATTAAAATGAAGTGTTAAGTACATGGCTTTTTCGCAAAGTTTAAACATATAATTTTTCTTGCAATTATTTGTTGCTTTTAGCTCTCCTAACACATCTTAATTAAAAACTTTATTGTTGTAACAACATATAAAATAGATGTAAAGAAATATTTTATATGAAAATTCTAAACCTATTTTAGTGTTTTTTTTTTTTTTTTTTTTTTTTTTTTTTTTACTTTAAAAGAGTCTCGAATTAGTACAGCATCAACAAATTACAAATCACCATAGATTTTTTTTAAGTACAATAACTATATGAAATTAAAATTTAAGATCCCATGTAAACTACCAACCAACCTCTCCATTATTAGATTTCCTCCATGATCGAAACAACTATAGTGTGGATATGCTTTGAAAGTAAAATAATAATAATAATAATAATAATAATAATAATAATAATAATAATAATAATAATAATAATAATAATAATAAAAATAATAATAAATGGTAAGTGGGTGGGACATATGTACCCCACAATGTCCTAATGTGGATTGTCCAATGTCCATAATGGCCAAAGTTAGGATTCTCACAGTTTTGTCAGTCAAAGTTCATAAAGATTTGAATAGAATTTGACCTATTCATTTAAAGGAAGGTTCCTTAAGTACACATGTCCTTCAATCAAGGTTGTTCTTGTTCAAAGCTTTTGTGGATTCCTTCAAAGCTTCCACAATTAATTATTTAAAGTCTTAAATTTTGGGTTCTATCACTTTTCTTAGGTACACTCATTACTCTTTTAATCTTAAAGTAAACACATATTTTGTTCTTATCCTTAATGGAAAATATTCATACTTTCTCTATTTCATAAATAAATATTTAGTTTTTTTTTATAAACGACACTTATGTTTCATTCCCTTATTTCATTTAAAAATAATATATTCATTAAAACTTAGAGAATTATTATATATTCAAAATATCACTAAAAAATAATTTAATTATAGAAATATTGTTCTCATATTTACTTAGTTCTTTTTAAAGAAATAATTTCATATATTATATTTATATTATTTATAGTAACGTTTATAATAGAAAATGTTACTATATAATAGTTAAAATTTATATACAATAATATTTTAAATAAATGTAACAATAAAAACCTTACCGAACATAAAAAATTGTAAGATTTCACTTCTCACCTTAGAATCTTTCTTCTTTCCTAAGTGGTTATTATAATGAGCTCATAATTCAGCCTTAGATATACTACTCTTAAATCAACGAAGAAAGAAACAGATTAAATGATTAAAAAAAGGTTAATTATACTTGATATATTTCCCATAAATTTAAGTATTTTAAATTAAATTCTATATAAAAAATTGTTATTATATTGAATATTTTAAATTAAACTCTATATTAAAAATTATTCTTATATTAAATGTTTAAAATAAAAGACAGAGTTAACAATTACTATTGACAGCAAACTATATTTATACAAAGATAAAAGAAATAAAAGGTAAACACTTAACATTACCCAAAATTTTAATACATACTCCGTGGCCATATGCATGAGTTACTTAGAAACTAATTAATTAAGCCTTATGAAAGTAACATACATTTTAGAATTTTTGAAAACAGTGAGAGTGAAAAAGAAACGGTCTATATGTGAATATTGAATAACTTGTTTGATTGGTTTTTGGTGTCTCATTAAGCATGGGTTTGAAGAGAGTGAGTTACTTAGTGGGGTGTTTTGTCTATGGTTTGGTAGTTTTATTGATCATAGTAGCAAATGGAGAAGATGATGATAATGATGATATTTTGCATAGAGGGCAAAAATACTCAGCAATTTACAACTTTGGGGACTCAAATTCAGAATCTTTTTCCTAAAGAATATTTATCAGTTAAAAATCGCCTAAAACAAATTAAAAACCTTAAAAAACATAAGATATCTTTAGGTTTCCATTCTAATTAGATTCATGGTGTGTCATAGTTTCACAAACTATGATCAATTTCATAAGAAAGGTTGGTTTCTCCATTTACCTCTTCATTCATGTTCTTTTTTAATGTGTGTATATTTAGGTGAAGAGTTGAAGATGCTATACTTGTGCATATTTGGACTCTATTGGCTCAAATTGCAGTTATGGTGCACACTTTGCAGCTGGTGGTTCATCCATACAATAGACAGGCTTTAGCCCAATTACCTTTGGGCTTCCTGCACCCCCATATCTTTTTAAATATTGAAAATACTTTTTTTTGGATTGCATTCTGAAATACAATTTTAGGATTTCAAATTATATAATTCAGATTAATTTTTTATATTTTAAATTATAAATAAATATATATATATATATATATATATATATATTAAATTTCAAACTATATAATCAGAAATATAATTTTTATATTTTTATATTTTTAGATTTTTAGATTTTTAGATTGTACAATTTGAAATACATTTTTTTACATTTTAATTTGTACAATACAAAATATAATTTTTGTATTATAAATGATATAATCCGAAATATTTTTTTTATATTCTGAATTACACCAAAACATAATTTTTTAACTTTGGATTGTACTGAAATATAAAATTGGTTAATTGGAGGGTATAGGATTTATTTTATTTTTTTATTAAGGTTATAATGGTCATTTTGTTGATTCTATGAGGTGCAGAAAGAAAGTATGAAGGTGTAGGAACAATGCATCCTCAATTCATGCAGTTCAAGTCCAGGACAATGGCCCTCTACAATCAATCCTCTCACAATAGTTAATAAATCCTTCTATTTATACAAAATCTAAAGAGTGGATCTAAATTAGTCCACATTGATTTCAATTTTTGATTTCATAAGAAGAAGTAGTAGAGGCACCTTTCAAAGTAGTAGGTTACCCAAGCCCATGAACTTCTCCAATGCCCTGTATACAACATAGATATTGGTCATAATGATCTAAGCTTTGGTTTCATGAGCTCAAATATAAACTCAATCATATAAACAATCCCAGATATAATTGAGTCAATTCTTTCTTGGATTGCAGGTAATGTGTTATTGCACAAAATTCATTGCCTCATTCTACATTGTCACCCATAACCTAACAATTATGGCTTCTCTTTTGCTGAAACAAAATACACAATTTGATCCAATTCTTGTGTTGGTTTTGCTTCAACAACTTTTCGGTGAAGGGGTCAGGTACTTTTCGATACATAACACATGTTTGTCACGGAAAAACTTGATAAACAAGCTCACACTTGAAGACTTGGATTCTGCTAGATGTAGAAAAAATGAGAATGAGATTGCTCAGGAGTTTAACAAACAACTTGAGGACATTGTTAAATATTTATATTACAGTACACAAAAAAATTAATGACATCTTTTAAAAGATTTGTATCAAATATTTTCAAAAAAACTACACTATCTTATTATAATGTGTATAACTTAACTCTATAAATTAGGTTTATGGTACGAATTATCGTACAACTAAAAATATGTAATAATGATGTAAAAATTCTTCCTCAACTTATTATATAGTGTAATGTCTTAATCTTGAGATTCAAATACTCAGTAAAACAATAATATATTTTTTCAACAATGGATTCATGATAGTTAATACTACAAAATATTATTTCAACATATATTATAGAGGTATGTGACTTTAAAGAATCCAATCCATTATCACACATTAATATATATGTCATATCTAATCATAATATACATGTCAAACTATATGTGAATCTTCTTCAAGTTAGGTTTAATAATTTTTTCTAATAAAAAAATATTTTGACAGTCAATGAGGTTTTAAGTGAGTAACCTAATGTGATTTATTAAGTTTTTACACACAAAATAAAAAAAGTAAGAAGAAAAGATTGTATTGTCTTTGTCAATTTTAGAGTTTTTCTGTGTGGCTGTTTAAATACTCATTTGTGCTTTGTTCTTTTTTGAAATTTCATCTACTTGTTCCTCTCACTGCAAGGATCAATCTATAGTATTTTTATATTTTTGTTTCTCTTACTGTCACTGTTTGAAGGTGCTCTATTTACCTGTTGAACTTTTATGTTGGTGATTTGATGAGCTAGTGGTTTCTACCATTTGCCTGTGAGTAAATTATTTTTTTGCGAGGTTCTTATTGTAGAAGCTCTTTGTTGTACTCTTTTGATATTTTATAGGGGAGATTTATTTCTAGACTAGGTCCCATGGTTTTTGTCCCTCTTATTGGGGGTCTCCACGTTAAAAATTATTGTGTGCTATTCTCGTTATTGCATATTTATTTTTTTACTTTCTGAAATTTTTGGATTACTATATATTACATTTTTCTTGTTTCTTTCAAGTAGAAAATTTTTTATTTTACATACATATAATTTGAGTAATTTTTTCTTTTGGATAACTTTGTCTTTCCCATTAGACACTCGAATACGTTGATGCTAAGCGAGAAATTAACACATTCATTGTCTAAGCACTTCATTGTTGAACAATATGACATTTTTAAGCTATTTTTTTCCATTTTGTCAACACGAAAATGAACATATATACAAACTAATAAATTAGGTATATGTATGTCAACTATTTTTCAGATTAGACAACCTTGCATTTGTGATTCTTACCTCCTAAAGCCTCCAAATCTTATCTTTGTTCTTCTTTCTATTGTTGCTTTGTGATTCTTGTATTGTTATTTTCCAGAGTTGTTGTGGGAGTTATGTAGGTATTTTTCACTGAGCTAAAAGAGTGGGAACCAA
>Ga0209489_100202_pt1 | contig 97242 bp, 39 predicted proteins | sample SiratrowhiteBW_FD_187527 | JGI IMG/M metagenome (GOLD analysis project Ga0209489, IMG submission 187527) | Root nodule microbial communities of legume samples collected from California, USA - Siratro white BW (SPAdes) (version 2) | ecosystem: Host-associated > Plants > Roots > Nodule | place...
GATTCGAATGGCAGTCTAAGTCTTGGGTATTGGATTAGTCCTTTCTCTTAGATTTGCTGGTAATCTAAGTCTTGGGTATTGGATTGATCCTTTCTCTTAGAATTGCTGAATCTAAGTCTTGGGTATTGGATTGATCCTTTCTCTTAGAATTGTTGAATCTAAGTCTTGGGTATTGGATTAGATGTTAGTCTCTGGTAGGGGCATACTTAATTGGTTTTCAGGAAGACGATAGGTCAATGTGTGACCTATATGTGTGATATGGTCTATGTGTAACCGATATGTATTGATGTGGTTCATGTGATATCTTTATGTATGACGTTTGACATGAGTACTTAAAATGAAAACGGAAAACTTGTATTGAAACTTCATATGCTAGACTTTAAAGAAATTCTTATGACTGAGATATTATGTTCTATTTGCATATATTTAGTATTGAAACTTATATGTTAATCTTTTAAGAAATTCTTGTGAATAGCTAATATGGTTTGCTCTTTATTTATGTATTGATTATAATATAAAATTTTATTTTCACTAGCTTACCCTTGCTTTTCTTATTGTTTTGTAAACTGCGATGATTGTACTATGTACATGAGCAGATATAAATGCAGATGCTGGAATATGTGGAAGAGCGTAGACTTTATTTTGGAAATTTGATCCTTTTGTTGGATTCACTGTATGTTAAATAATATACATTTTTGGGATATTACAATTATAATTTTGACCAATATCAATTAGAAAAAGTTATATTTTGAATTTATTTTTTACAATTTTAATTTAAATATTTTAATAATTAATTTTAATAATCACAGTCCACCTATAGATTATTTGACATGCTTCTTCGTCTGTGAATTCACCTAAAACAAATCAATATGATAAAATACTTGAAGTTAATGCAATATATTTAGAATTGTAAAATATTTAGAATTGTAATCTTTGAATTCTATTTAGTCATTTTTGGATTCTTCAAACTAGTTGTTTTCCAATTTTATATAATAAGTTTGATTTATAATTTCAAATTTCTTCTTTAAATCAAACTTGTATTATCCTAAATTTTTTTACCTATAAAGTAAATTTCATATTTTATACTTTTGTAAAAATAATATTTACTTGATTTTTAGTATAATATATAATAATAATAATAATAATAATTTATTTTTTATGGACAATCATTTTTCATATCTTGTTAAATTATATATTAAAATGTGTAGAACATTCCGTGAAAAGAAGATTTTTACTCAGTGCAATTTAAGTTATAAGATTTTATCCATGTTTGTTAATTTGTATACTTTGTTTTCTTTTCATTTGACTACATATTTTACAAGTTACTTGACATTTTCCCCTTTCAAAATATCGTTATGATCTATTTCATATATTATTTAATTATTTTTAGTAAAACATAATCACCTTATAAATTGTGGTTAATTTTTCAATAGGATAAAATATCTTAAAATAATCTATTTTAGTGTTTATTTATATCCTTTTGTAACAAACCATACTTTAAAACTATCAATTTTTCCATTATCATTTTGCTTTGTTTTCTATAGCACTCCACTCTGTTAAGCCTTTTATAGGTTGGAAAATTTGTTAATTCTCACATCTAATTCTTCTTTACAACATGATCTAATCATTCATAGATTTTATTTAGTTTTCAGTAAAAATACTTTTAGAATGAGTTCAAGAGAGGGGTAAATTGAACTTTACAAAATTTTTGAACAAAATTTTTTATTTTAGAAAGCAAAGAAATTTTGAACAAAATAAGAGTTTTCAAGAATCTCCAAAATCAATTACTCAAGGTGCAGTGCAGAAAATGAATTAATTTTAATGCAAATAAATCAGTTTATTTTCTAACAAAATTGAGAAAATCAGATTTTCACACGATGATATAGAACAGACACTCCAGAACCAACACACACTGAAAGGATTTGATAATGTTCAATACAAATAACCAGAATGCGCAAATATAAGATTCAATTTAAGAATAAAAGCAAATCAAATGCCAAACTAGGCACTCACATAGAAGGCAATGAACAATACTACAATTAGGTTATTCAAGGTTTTATACAATGCATAAATTAATAACAACAAACACTTCAAATGAAAAGAAACAAGAATCATATATGCAAAGAAACAAGAATCAATAGCAAGATCAAACGAAAGATAACCTCTATATATACCAACCAAGAACCATTATGCGATTATGCAGAAAAGTACTTATATTCCAATGTTAATAAAACCAGATGCAGTCACAATATCAAAGTCAAGATGAATCTAATCTATTCAATTAAAGGAATCAATATCTAATTATGCAGCAAGATAGTTTAAAGCTTTGCAGAACGAATCAAGTGTAAGCTAGGAAAAGAAAATATCCAGATATTCGAAACTACAAAGCTATGTAAGCGCAAGAATAAATCTTCGAAAATCCAAAATGAAACAGTGTTATTGATAAAAAAAAAACAGATGAAAAAGACTCTGAAAAACCAAAATTGAAATGAGCACCTCAACTAAACCAGTTTTCCATATTTGAGAGACTTTTATAAAATCATTTGAACTTTTAACTTGTAACAATTTTGTCAAGCACAGATTCACAGAGGCTCAAACAAGCGAATATAGTGATGCCGAGTTGATTTAAATGGCACATTGCAAAATCAAATGCAGAGAGAAGAGTAAGAGAAGAACACACAAGCAATTATACTAGTTCACCCTTCCTTAAGGGCTACATCCAATCTTTCTTGCAACCCTAGCAAGAAAAATTCCACTAACAACACTCAATTGTACACAATTACAATCAAAATATTCAGAATACAACAATGCTAAACCCTATAGCATCACCAATACCTAATTAAAACATATATTACAATTATACAAACCAAAATCACAACACTTGAATCACATAGGTTCAAGAATTGAGTTATAGAAACTCCCTAATTTTCAGTGAAGGAGATCCAGTGCAAGTCCTCAAAGAATACCAATGGCACAATACAAATTCAAGACGTTTGATTCTTCAAGAACACTTCTTTAACCTTTGAAAACCCAAGCATTTTTTGTTTCTCACAAAATTCTTGTCAATCTTGTTCGTAATACTCTTCTCTATATCGTTCGTTAATCGCTCTTAAAAGTCTAGGTATTTAAAACAAAAAAATACCCAAATTGTTTTTTCAGAAAAACAATTAATAGTTATGTTGCAGAGCTTGAATAAGTTAATTTCATGAAAATGAATTGGTTTATTTTCTGCTGAAAACTGAATTTTCAAAACTGATTTTTCTCAAAAGTTTTTACTTAGTTTTGTTACTTGTTTTTAAGTATGTTTTAATTGTGCCAAGGAGTTTCTTCTAAGCTTTGCATATGTTTACCTTACCTTCAATCACACTCACTAACACCTACTAAGACAAGGCCTAAGTATTCAACTTCAACTTCCATGTTTTGCTTTGCCTTTGTCCAATTGCTTGACTTCATCAAATACTAAATCCTTTGATATTCTTAACACACATCCCTTAGATCCAATTCTCATCATATAGGTCATTGGCATTACTTATACACAATTGTGATATTTGACTAATAATTGATAGTTATGTTAGCACTACTGCTACTCTGGTATTTGATAAAGTCAACTTGGACCAATAATGAAGATCACTTGGAGTTGGTCTAGTCTTAGAGTGTGTGTGTGTGTGTGTGCGTGAGTAAGTGTGATTCAAACCAAAACATGCACCTTAAACCATTGGAATGAGCTTTAAAGATCCATTAATACTAAACATATAAAAATGGGATTAAGTTGGACTTTATCTTTTTCAAAAATCTCATTTACAAAGTACTTAAAACTAATTGTTTTCGAAAATCAATTTGCTGAAAAATGCTACTGATAGAAAATCGATCGATTGATTTCTATTTTCAATGATTGAATCATGACAGTTATTATGTTTTAAAATTGTTTTGCTGTATAAAACAGATATTGTTTTTCCCACTTAATACAAGACAGAAAGTGAAAAATTTTGAGCGCACCTTTAAGTAACAATAGATAATACTTTGAGAAATCTATTGGCTTTGATGTGGGTTAATTCAAGAAGATCAAGATTGTGAATCTTTAGAGCTCATCATTGGTGAAAGTCTTCGTGCTCTGGCTGCATCACAAGGGAAGCTTCTGCATTCATTTTTCATCCACGGGTTGATGTGAATTTGTAGTATATGTTTTGGTTTTCATAATTCATTGTATTTGTTAATTGTTTTTCTACAATTGTTTAGGAATTACATTTGTAGGGGTGCAATAGGGTTCTACACTATGTGTTGAAGCCCTATAGGGTGCATAGGTGTTGTTCTAGGAGGGTGCAAGAGTTTATTGTAATTGTATTGTTTGAACTTGGTAGTTCTTGAGTGAATTTCTTACTTGTTGGCAAAAAGACTAGATGTAACCCTTGAGGAAAAGTGGACCAGTATAATTCTTGGTGTTTTTTGCTCTCTCTTAATCCTTGAATTGCATTTTGAATCTGTACAATTTCCTTTATTGTTGTCAAAACATCAATTGATTGTTTTGGCATTTTAATTAGTTGATTTTTCCTACAGTGCAACTTTATCTTCTGTATTCTGCATTGTTCTATGGTTCATAAAAGTTTTAAGAAATCAAGTTAACTCACCTCTGTATCACACTATATATTTTGAAAACATATTGATTTAATCTTTCTCTAACTTCGATTCTTGAAAAATCAATTAATTGTTTTTCATATTTAATCAATTGCACTTACTGTTGCTATATTTCTTAGGAAATATGCAATTGGTTGAGTGTGTGTTTAATTGATTGTATTCTGTCTTTGACAATCTGTGACAAATTTAATTAATTGTTTCAAGTGATTAAATGATTTCAGTTTAAAGATTGACTTTTCTAATCAAGTCTTTTAATCAACTGCTTCCTTGATTCAATTTCTTGGTAAAGAATTTCAAAATTTCACATTCAATATTTTTCATATTAATTGATTGCAGTGATTGGCAATAACTCTGACATACTTTAGTCAATTGATTATTTTCATGATTCAAGTGATTGATTCTATGTGTATTGATTTGTAAGTTATTTCAATTAACTGTTTTAGTATTTTAATTGATTGATTCTGTGTTGTATTGATTTGCAAGACAATTTAATAAATTGTTTATGTATTTAATTTGATTGATTATGTTTTATGCAGTAATGAGTAACCTTTTTAGTTAATTATTTTTACATTTCAATTGATTGATTCTATTTTGTACAGTGTTGCGAATGCATTTTAATTGATTGATTTTGTGATTTAATTAATTGATTTTGTGTTATGCATTAAAATTTCCAACTATTAATTGTTTTAATAAAAGACTTACATTCTTTCTATTATTTCTTTCCACTATTTTTGCAAAAATCTTTGAAAGTTTAATTCACCACTCTGTTGAACTCAGCCTAAAACTCTTTTCAATTGGTATCAAGATCTAGGACTTATATTTTTCTCAAGTTTTGATCCATGGTTGAGAACAAGTTACCCTTTGTGGAGGGAGTCTCAATAAATAGGCCATCTATGTTAAGTGTTGTGAGTTACCAATTTTGAAAAGTAAGAATGAAGATCTTTATTGAATCAATTGATCGTGGGATTTAGAATGCTTGTCCATTTATTCCTATGACTGTTGTGAATGGTGTGACTATTGAAAAATCTTTTGATGAGCTTATTGATGTTGATGAAGATAATAGTGAGAAGAGTTGTATTGAATACAGTGACACAGAGAACCTGAATTTGTTAACAAAGACATTTCAGAAATTCATCAAGATGAAAGGCAGAGTGAATGATGTGAACCCGGTTAGGAATAATCCCCAAAACCCACAACAAAGAGTATTTGAATTACCCAAGATCCCTATGTATTCAAATTTAGGATGATCTACTCAAAACCCTTGTCTTGCGAAAAAGAAACGCAACAAAGACCCTAAAGTAGGAAAAATGCCGCAACGATGATCAGCCCTTGATAAGTTGCAAGTCCAATGAAGAACTCAAGAGAGAAACTCTCACTTCTGAAATTTTCAGAATCAATTTCGTATTTCAAATTCAAAGTTGTTGTTTACATGTGTTTTCTGACTTAAATAGACTTTTGTTAGCTTCTAAAAGCTAACCTAACTCTTCATTAGCCTAGAAGCCTCCAAATTTAATGCAACAACAACTTTTTGGCACACTTATAGATGACTAATTAATTACATAAAATGGGAAAAATTAAAACACAATTTACTAAGCATGACTACTCTAAGCACTATGGAAAATTAATCAAAATATATCAAAATAAAAGATTTAAAATTCGTCCACAAAATAATGGGTGACTCTTTAGATTTTAACCTAAGCCCAAAATAGCCCATTTACAGTTAAATTAAATCTGGTGATGCATTTTCTATGGGCCCTTCTCTTCAATAGAGCCTAAATCTCCTTCATTTAATTCCTTCATCAACCCATATCAAATTAAGAATGTGATCACGCTTCAATTCAATCTTAGACTTTGTTTGCGCAGTCAAAATGTCTTGAACCAGCCCAATCAAAGCCTCTTTCAGTTTTGGGCCCTTGACCTGGTGATTAGTCCACTTGGAATTTGCAAAGTATCCTTTGGATTATTTATTTGTGTAGGTGCTTGAGATTGGTTAAACTTTAGCTCTTGGTTCTTATTAGTGAAGAACCAACAAAGCAAAAGGCATAGTAAGAAATCTTATTCAAGTTCTACAAAATTTACCTGTTTTGAATGTGGTAAACAGGGTCACATCAAGGTGGATTGTCCAAGCTTAGCAAACAAGGAAAAAGAGCAATAGAGCTGGAAAGACTAGAAGACCGTACATAGTTTGGGAGGATAATGATACATCTTCAAGCAACTCTTCAAAGGAAAAAAATTGAAGCAAATTTGTGTCTCATGGCTGGACAAAAATTTTAGGTAAGCAGTGTCAATTCCAGTACTTCGTTTAATAGTGAAAATTACAGTACACTTCTTCAAACATTTGTTGGCATTCAATGTCTACTTCACCATGTTCATAATTGTTGCGAAAAATAGGTTAAAAAAATAAGGAAGGGTTGAATTGTATTTTAAATTTTTTTTCAATTTTCGTAATATATCATGTAATCACAAGCAATCAAACAAATTTTTTGGCTGACAAACGGTCTACAAAAAAAAATGATCCTTTAGTTTAGTTTGCAAAATCTCTCTTTCTTTCGTTAATGTAGTGTTAATGCAGTTATAACTAGTTGATATTTGATGAATCCAACTCAAGTTGAAGATTATGAAAACTTCTTCTTTAGTATGTGTATGTGTAATGTAGTTGTATCTAGTTGATATTTGATGAGTCCAACTCAAGTTAAAGATTATGAAAACTTCTTCTTTAGTGGGTGTGTTTGTGTATGGGTGTGTGCGGACGGGGTGTGTGTGGGTGGGGTGTGTATGTGTGTGTGTGGGTGTGGGTGTGGGTGTGTGTGTGTGTGCATGTGTGTCTCAGTTGAAGTATTAATCAATTGAAATAGATAGTATACAAATTTTGGAAATAATTGTCTGTATATACTTTTGGAAGATCAATTTTTGAAATTCATTTCTGAAAGAGAATAATTCTCTTAGCACTTTAAAATTTATGAGATCAAGAAAGTTAATCTTGGAGAATTTCCAGGAGTTTTCATGGATCATTAGCTACGTCTAGAAAGTTTTAATCATTTTTTCTATACAAGTAGCTTATTTATCTCTCTTGAACCTGTAGTTTCATTTGATTTTTGAATATATTGTTTATGTAATTTCTTTTGTTGTTTTGGTTGTGTTTCTCTGTAACTAGATAGAGTTTCTAGTTATAGAGGTGTGGTGGGGTGTTGCACAATGTTGTTTTCATTCTTAGCATTTGTTTTTAGTGGAATTTATATTGGTGTGGCAAAAAAAAAATTGGATGTAGCTCTTGGAAAAGAGTTAACCAATATAAACATGTGTTTGCAATTCTGACTGACCTTCATCTAATTACCAAGTTTTAGAGTTGTTAAAAATACTATTTGAATTGAACTAAAATCTAACTGCATCTTGGACTTAATCGATTGTTTTCTTGTAGTTTTGATAAACAGAAATAGTGACTGACTAAAATTGATATCTAATCAATTTTTTTCTATTGTTTGAATATAAACAAAATTCTTTGTGTTCTGTGATCGTCTAATATTACAGTTAATTGTTTTGGTAGAAAATAGTCATTCTTAGTTTCTATGTTTGTCAAAAAAAATTTAAAGTTCAATTCACCCTGCCCCCCTTGAATCGAGCCAATATTCTTTTCAATTGGTTTTAGAGCTAGTTCTTGATATTTTTTCAAATTTCTATCCTAATAGTTAAGAACAAATTTCCAATTGTCGAGGGAGTCTCAATCAATAGGCCACCAATGTTTGGTGGATTGAATTATCAGTTTTGGAAAATAAGAATGAAGATTTTCATTGAGTCAATTAACTATGGTATTTAGGATGTTATAAGAAATCGACCTTATGTTCCTAAGCATGTTGTAAATAATGAATTTGTTGAAAAACCATGGTTTGAATGGATTGATATAGAAAAAAAAATCAACATGATTGCATGTACAAAAATATTATAATATCTATTTTAAATCTTCATGATTTTTTCAGGATTTCTCATTGTTCCTGGCTAAAGAAATGTGGAAAATTCTACAAGTTACATATACGATGCGAAAATGGCTAAGAAACATGCGTTAATGCAAGAGTATGAACTCTTCAAAATGTAAAAGGGTGAAACTATTATTGATGTACAAAAAAGATTCACATATATAGTGAACCGTTTAATTGGTCAGGAAAAAGTGTTTGATAAAGAGGAACTCAATATAAAGATACTTAAATGCCTTGATAAGAGTTAACATCCCAAGGTCACTGCAATTTTAGAGTCCAATGATCTCACTATACTAATAACTACCACTTTGTTTGGGAAGCTTAGAGAACATGAGCTTGAGATGAACAAATTGAATGAGTAAGAGAATGTAGAGAGAAAATAAAAAGGGATTGCTCTTGGAACATCTATTTAGAAGGAAGAAAATAGTGGAGATTATTCAAGTGAATGCACTAACAAAGAGACTTTGAACTTGTTAACGAAAAGAGTTTAGTAAATTTCTCGAAAGGAAAGGAAAAGGACAAGAGTCAACTAGTTAAAAGGTATATTAACAAAAAATTTGAATTTGGTTGCTCTAACTTTATGTGTTTTTGATGTGAAAAATAAGGACACAAAGATAAAATGTCCAAACCTCTCAAACAAGGAGAAACAAGTTGACAAGAAAAATGATGGAGGAGGAACAACAAGAAGAACTTATATTGCTTGTCAAGACAATGATGATACATCGTCTAGCTGCTCTTCATGGGAGAATGAGGAAGCAAATATGTGTCTGATGGCTGGATATGAATCATCAACCAACATTGTAAGTTTTAGAATGTCAATGAATGTTGAGAACTATAATCAATTGTTAGATGCATTTAAGCAAATCCATGAAGAAGCCAAAATATTAACCCTCTTGATGGAAGTTGAGTTGCGTCAACTTTATATGCTTCTTCTTCTTCTTTAATTTTCTATGTTTGATTTTGTTCATGGATGAATATGATTATAGAGGAAGCATGTTTAATCAATGGACATTACACATTTATTAATTGGAGATGTAATTTGGTAGAATTCCTAAAGTGAGGTTAGGCCAACACTTAGGAGAGAGTCTAGAAAAATGTCTTGACAAAGACTAATCTAGAGAGAACCAGCAAGTTTGAAGTGTTGAAGAAATTTGGACAACAATTCATTATTCTCATCAAAAAGTTATTTTTACATGTAGAAAACACCTTTACTTATAGGCTAAAAGATGACTAACCCTAACCCTAGTCCTAACCCTAACTTGTCTTTTAAGTTTCTAAAAAACTCTCAAATAAGAGTATGACAAGTGGAAAGCCATGAGTGGAGAGGGTCCTCTCCATTGGGAGAGTGTCATGTGCCACCAAGGACATGGAGGAGACACCTAACCCTAGCTTGCATGCCAACAATAATCTAAATAAAATACATGTATCACATCAGACATTTAAGCAACACAGAGAACTTGGGAAAAGTTAGAATTTTCTTTTGAGTCTTTCGCTGTTGTCGGGGATGCTTCTATCACTCAAGCCTTATGTGAGGATGGTTTGTTGATAATGATCGAAGATTAACATGCTAAAGATGTTTTAAAGAGTTTAGCTGTCATTGTATGTTGTAGAGTCCTTCACACAAGGTATGCACAAACACAACCATATTAAAATTAATTAAGTAAAAAATGAGTTTTGAAACGAGAAAAAAGTTATTCAAAGGTTGTATGGCCTTGTCAATCTATTATATTTTTAGTAATGGATTAAATTATTCTTGATGAGGTTCAAAACAGGATAATCAATAATCTCCTTTTAATCGATCAAATAAGAGAGTTGGGAAACCATTGTGTCAAGATGTAATCGATTAACATCTTTCATAATCGATTAAATATGTTTTATTCATTTATTAGCAAGTGGAAATAATTGATTAACACATGTTATAATCGATTAAAACAAAATTTGTTATGATTGTTTTTCAAACTTTAACTAAGAATAATCAATTAATACATTGAATAATTGATTAAATATGTTAATACTAATTTTTAATCAACGTTTTCTATTCTCTTAGTCTTTTTATAAATGAATTACAATTTGTAGAAGCAAATTCTAAGCAATTAATCTTAGCCGTCTCAAATACTTAAAAAAGCTTTAAAAGTTTCAAGATAAAAAAAGGTTGTGTTGTGCTGAAATTTCCTTGTGTTGCTTCAATTGTGATTAGTTGGTAACATCTTTCTTGGCATTTTTATTATTTTTGTTGGAGCATTCTAGTGGTTGTTTTGTGTTGATGTATCCAATCTTATATCAATCATGTTTCCAATATGATAACATTCAATATTCAAATTGAAAAGAGCTTTTAAAAGACTTTAAGAGAGGGAAATTTTTGTGAAAAAAATTAAAACCAACTCAACCTCCTTCTTGGTTTAGACAAGTCATTCATTATTTTCTAACATAAAGTTAACATTGTACTAGATAGATAGCTAGGCAAGGGATAAATGCCCTTGTGTTAGAATAGTTGGAAAGCAATGTAACTTTAGCTCAAACTTTAAGAGATCTTGATGTTGACTTGTCTTATGCATGAACCATCTTGGCGACAAATGGTGAAAACATTCGTTACAATACAAACTTAAGATATGAGAATTTATGTTTACATTAGCTTAACATTTGTGTGCACTTATCACCCATCAAATGAAGTAAAAAGTTTGTAGAGTCTCCATCATTTGTTAAACCTACTTTCACTTGTATGGTCTATTTTTTTCCTTCAGCTCTTGTCAGATGCAACTACATCATGATTCATGCTTTGTTGATTTATACATTTAGTCAAAATCACAAGGTTATTGTTTGTTAACTCATGTAACCTAGAAAGGTTTGTTAACTTGTTTCAACCAAGTGTTTGATTAGTGAAACTTCTTAAGCAATTGCTTAAGGAAGAACTAGATGTAGCATCGAGTTTGGGATGAACCAATATTAATATGTTTGTGTACTTGATAGATAGTCTGCTAAGACTATTCTACTTGACTATCTGTTAGACGAATTCATTAAACAGTTTATTTTTATTCGACGCGAAAAGAGTTTAAGGCTTCATTCAATCCCACTATTGAAGGCAACTGTTTGTACAGTTGGTATAGATCCAACCTTTGTGGTTAGTTCTTAATAGGAGAAGAGGAACGGTGTTGGTAAAGTCTATGGATACTGGAGGTCAAATTGTTAATCGTCCAACCTTGTTCAATGGTTTGAATTGTGGAAATTCTAGATGTCTTTCTTAAGTACTGTAGTATTGATCTACTAGAAATAATTGAGACTGGGATTTCTTCTCTACTTGATGCCACTGGTAAGCTACTAGCAGGGAACACAAGAGACTTCATTGAGAGCGTCTAAAGACCTGGAAGCAATGCCCTTGAAAGAATTAGTGGGAATCTTTATTATCCATGAAATGGTCTTGCAGGGTGATGCCAAAACAGTCTAAGTGAATAAATTTTCTTTAATGAATTCACTAAAGGGAAGAAAGCAACACTTGCTAAAGTCTATCAAGCAATATATGATACATGAGACGATTCAGATATGAACAATGATGAGCTTTCCTTCCTCACTAACAAAAAAAAAACATGGAAAGTATAATTGTATAAGATACAAAGACAAAGGCCATAAAGAGAAACTCATCCATTATAAGCGTAAAAAAATGCCTGAACATTATAAGTCAGAATGTCTAGGTCTCGAAAATAAAGAAAATGAGAATAAAAAGAAGAAGAAATTTCAAAAGAAGAGTCTCATGTTTATTTGGGAAGATCTAGATTCTTCTAGCTCAAATTCTAAACACACATTGGTTTTATGACAATCATCATTTGCAATGTTGCATTAAAAGAGTCTGGTGAAGAGGTAGATTTCTTTAACATACACTACGCTAGATGAGCATATCAAGTAGTCATATCTATTAATGCTAGAATTATCAATGTCTATCAAGATATGAAAAGAAATTAAGAGCATGCTTGTAAATAAATTGAATTAATGAAAAAAGAGCATGCAACATCTGATGATATTTCTGCTAAAAATGCACAACTCCTAAAAGCCAATAAGGATTTGTATGAAGAAAACAAGGATAAAAAAGAGAACCTTTAAATTCAAGACACAAATTTAGAAAAGGTGAAAAAGGAATTGTTTATGTTATAAGAGAGTCTAGGTAAGAGACTCATGGAAACAAACCAAATGTCAGAGAGGTTGATAAAAGAAAATATTGCTCTTAGGAAGATTCTATTAAATTTCCAATATAAGTGAAAAATATCTGATCTTTTGATAAAAAAAAGTTCAAGAAAATCTCATGACAAATCAAGACTAAGGTATGAGGACAAAAATCATAAATAATCCAAACAAGTATGATACCTAAAACAAAAAAATATTCCTCTTACAAATGTGCTTAATTCAAGCAAGATCCCTATCATGGTACTTAGATAGTGTTTGGTCATGACACATGATGATACAAAAACATATATTCCAAAACCTTCAATTGAAGAAAGGAGGGAAAGTCATATTTGGAGAGACCAACATGGGAGAGTCATTAGTGGTGGTCAAGTAAGTCTAAAACTTTTTTTTCCTATAATGATGTTTTCCTAGTAGACGGTTTGAAACACAACATACTAGGCATAAGTCAATTGTGTGAAGTGGTTGTTGTGTTGTGTTTAACAAGGACCAATGTATATAGTCAACAATAAAGATGAAACCAGAATGTTTATTGCCAACATACAAGGCAATCTTTACAAAATTGATATAAGTGATTTGTTAACTTAGAAACTATCTTGCATTATGAGAAGATCATTGGATTTAACATAGAAAGTGTAGGCATGTTAGTTTGAGGTAATTCTCAAAACTGCAAATAGACAATCTCGTGAGAGGATTGACATTCATGTCATTCAAAAACAATCTTTTTTGTCAATCACGCGTTGAAGGTAAGGAAGTTAAAACATATTTTAAAGCAAAATCATATTTCTACTAAAAGACTTCTTGAGTTGATACATTTGGACCTTTTTGGACCAATAAAAACTGAATTTATAAGTGGCAAAATGTATGGTTTAGTCATTATTGATAATTATACTAGATAGGTATGAGTTACATTCTTTATCAACAAGGACAAATCTTTTAGAGTTTTTTTGTAAATTCATAAAACAAGTTCTAAATGAGAAAGGTTGGTCAATTATAGCTGTCGGAAGTGATCATGGGTGTTAATTTAAAAAAGGAAACTTTTAAGACCTTTGTGAAAATTTTGGGATAAATCATAATTTTTTCAATCCCAAGATACCACAACAAAATGCTTGTTGTTGAGAGAAAAAAAGTTGTCTTTTATAAGAAATGGATTCAACAATGTTGAATTCTAACTCCACTCCTAAACATTTTTTGGTAGAGGCTATTAATAAATCTTGTTATATATAAAATAGAATTTACTTTGCACCCTTACTGAAAAAGACCCCATATAACTATTGAAGAATACGAAACCCAACATATCTTATTTTCATCCTCTTGGGATTCAATGTTTTATTTAGAACACAAATGAAAACTTAGGAAAATTTGGTTTTAGGAATGAAGAAGGATTTTGGCTTGGTTACTCTGAAACGTTTAAGTCTTGTAAAGTCTATAACTCTAGAACATTTGTTGTTGAAGAGGCTATCCATGTCAGATTCAATGACTTTAAGCCTAATAAGAAATTACGAGAGCTAGATGAATCTATTGATTTAGAAGAACTCTAGGAAAACCTACCAGCACCAGAAAAAGTCAAACAAAGACATCAAACGGTCTGACCAATCGATTAGAGGGTGCAACAATAGAAGAAAGGGAACTACTAAAAGGAATTAGAATTTGCTGAAAACAGACCTACTGATACTATCATATGATATCCCAAGGAAGGAGTTTCTACAAGGTCTAAGGTATAGATCAAATAATAATGATTTCAGAAGTTTAGCCTAAAAGTGTCAATAAAACATTAGATGATGAAAGTTGGACCAAGGCCTTGCAAGAGAAGCTTCGCCTATCACGTAAGATGCAGGTGTTTTTCCTGTCAGATGATACAACATGTGTGTGTGTGTGTGCATGTGCATGTGCGTTTTCATGTATGTGTGTGTACGCTTATTCTATATTGTAGGAAATGTTTGTTGCCTCTGTCTAACCAAAGAGGATTTGACAAGATCAAGTACAATTCAACATCAAGATCTCTTAGAACACGAGTTAAAGCTAATTTTCTCACCAACCTTCTAACACAAAGAGCATTTCAACTCTTGCTTAACTATTTGCCATTGTACAGTGTGAACTTTTATCATGAGATGTTGCAAAAGGCTATGGTACCTAAGCAGATGAGTACTTCCAATGATTAAGGTTGTTGTGTAAAGAATGAGCACATTTAAAGTTGCATGGTGTGCATTTAATGCAACGTCCACATTCAAGTTCGTCAAATGTAGAAGGATATGCATGAAAAATTAAAGCTACTCAATGGCTAGAAATGGTTTTCTATAATGGATAACTTCTTACAACGCCAATATAAATAATCTTATCAAGAAGAAGAAATATAAGCAAAGAGGTTGAACCATGTCAAAACACTCTCTGGATTTTCTAACTCAAAAAAGCTTGATGGAGAACTATGAGTATTTATCTACCTAACTAGGAGAAAACGCTTAAGTCTTGTATTTTATGAAAGATGCAATCCCTCCTTAGAAAGCTAAGTCAATTATATACACTCGAAGAGAACATTTAAACTTAGTATCCATTGTTCGATGAAAACACTCCTAATAAACAGACTCTAAGATATGATGATCATGCAAACACTTAACCTTCCTACCTTAGCTATGAGTAGCTTGGTAAAGAATACTTAAAGGAGTAGCCAAGAGTGGTTAGGTGCCCAAAGAATACTCATTTAGTCAGGAGTGACTTGATAAATAATACTCATTTAGCCAAGAGTGACTTAGTAAAGAATACTTGTTTAGCCAAAAGTGACTTGGTAAAGAATACTTTGTCGAACCAAGAGTAACTTGGGAAAGAATACTTTATAACAGGGTCAACTAGGAGTGACTATGACCTGAAAGAATACTCAAGGGGTTAGTCAGGAGTAGTTACGAGTCAAAAGAAAACTCGAAGTGTCCTTTGCAAGATTAGTCTACCTAGTGGAGCTTAGTTTGTTGATGGAAAATTGGATGTAGTGTGTTACGACAAAGGAACTAGTATAAAATGTTATGTTATCATATCTCTTCTGTATTGTCTTTTACATTATACATTATTATAATTTATACTAACTAAGGAAGGAGAATTTATTGTGAATACAATTTTTTAAAATCAACTTTATTTAAGCATTTTAGTTAAGGCTTTAAATTGCATATGTTATAACCCATTAAACGCAACAACTATTGTCTGATGATTTATTAAAACAAACTACAAAATACTTAAGTCAAGTGATTCAATTAAGCTACTGAGTTGCATCTGGTAAAATCTATTAGATGAAAGAGTTACAATCTTATCACTTGATGAACTAAATTATCATCTAAGTATTTCAAATTAAACATCGTTTGTGAAAAGATTTAAAAAAACACAATTTAACCCCCTTTTTGTATTTTTCCTATTTTCACATTTGAGCACGCTCTTTAAGAAATTATGATGTATACATAATGGTAGAGAACCATTTGGGAGAGTTCATATTGGGCCTCTGGTAAGGTCCATGGTTAAGAGTATGGAAAAAGAATAAGTGTCCAAGAAGAAGAATATGCTCTTGCGAAGTCTATAAAATATTAAAACTTTTATTCTCTTTTCTTAACCTTGTAGCTAAATTTGTGGAAGTAGTTTTCTTTGTATAGGTGTAGGATTTTCCCTTATATTTTGGACCCTAATTGGGCCCCCATTTTGGGCTTTGAAACCATAGTCGACTTTCGTCAATGTGCCTATCACACACATGGAGAGCATAGGTCGTCTCCCAAGGACCTAGCTCCTGTCAAAGCATTAAACACACAAAGAGACGGAGGGGGGGGGGGGGTTTGTTGTGAAATAACTAGATTTATTAAAATAAATATAAAACAATAACCGAATTAGAGTTTCTTAACCGAAATTTAAATTACCCTCTTGATTAGATTGCAATTTGCTTATCACAGGATACAAAAATTCAAGCTCAACGTATTCAGCCCTAATTCCAACCCAAATTAATTAACTAAGCGAAAATTAACACAAATTTTCCTTATACAAATTAATACATCATTTATTCCATCCCAGTAACCCGTGACTCACTCCATTAAGCATGAACAGAGACACAAAATTCATATTAAATGAAACATTAAGCATGAACAAGTGAAAGCATTAAGAACAAAAATAAATTGATGACGAGTTAAGAGACGAAGAGAGCAAAAATAACATAACAGCAACCTCAAAGCTTCTTTGCAATCTGAATCAAAAGAATAACCTTATAAATTAGCCTTTCATTATATTCAAATAAAGCAAACAGAGATTAAATGCAAATGAAAATTAAATGCAAAACGAAATTAAACAACAACAAAATTAAATTAAACATGAACGAAATTAAATTAAACATAAATGAAACTAAATTAAACAAAAATAAAATGAAATTAAACATAAACAAAATTAAATTGCAGAGAAAATAAATACAAAACCAGTTTTTCTAGAGAGAGAACGAACTGATTGCCAACTGCCGAGAGTTAGAGCGTCCATAACTCCTTTGGCTTCACCTCCTTTAATAGGCGACTAGACCTAGGTCAGTCCTGAACACTAAACCTAATGGGCCCAAATCTTTCAGTTCTAGTCCAATGAATAAAAACTAAAAATAAAAATCGATAATGTTACAACTCCTCCTCAATTCCAAAATTAATTTCCAAGCCCAATAAAATTCCAAAGCTGCCCTGAAAATAATAATAAAATTAGCTCAGAAAATTCGAATCAAATAAAATTACTAATTTTTGGTAAATGAAGCAAAAATAGTAAAATTGAGAAAATAATTGGCAGTTAAGCACAAATCACTAATTAAAATAGGTACAAAAAGATAAGTAAATAAGGGAAAATAATGACTCATCAAATTCCCTCACACTTAGACTTTTGCACTCCAGGGCAAAATCAAGATACAAAGCAAGGAATAAATCCAAAACCATCAAAGAGAATGACACAACAAAAAGAAACGAAAACATAAACAAACAAATAGACAGCTTAACATCTCCTCAATGAATCCTGGAAAAGAAAGGAATAGACAACATCCAACACACAAAGGCAAAGAAGCAAGATATCTATGAACATCATCTGAGCAATTCAAAGCATAACAAGAAAATCAATTAGCTAAAGAGGTGATCAAAAGTAACAAAATCTCACAACGTGCACTGTATTACTGTATCTCTCAAGTGTCTAGGTTATTGTATATATACTCTCAAGGCACTAACGAAAACATGCAACAATTAGACTTGGCAAGCCTCTAAAATCAACACCCAAAGCGCACACACATAAAGATCATAAGGTCTTTTAGGGTTGTAACGAAGCTAAGGACAAGGTAGGAAATAAAATATGGAATAACTAGCTAAAACTAGAGTAGCAATGGAGAATAAGTCGAAAATAAGCATCAGAAGTAAACCCAAAAATCTCTACTAAACCTCTAAAAGCAATTATCTACCTTTTGCCTCAACAAGTTTTTTCTTTTCTTTTTTTTTTCTTTTCATTTTTTTAAATTTTTTTCTATTTCTTTTTTTTCCATTTTTTTTTGAAGAAAATAGAAACAATATATATGAACAAACAATATAAAAACCCTAAACCAATTAGCCAAAAACATCATCCAATGAAGCACACACACCTCCACACTTATTCAGGAACTTATTCCCAAAACAATTCCAAAGCTCCAAAATTCCGCAAGGTTAAGGTAATCATTGTTTTTCACTTAAGGCTTGTAATAAGCTTCAAAAAAAAAAAAAAGAAAGTAGGCTCAACAGGGGTAACCAAAGGAAATAACGTAAGGTATGCTTATTTGGCTAGAGGCTATTCAGAACAAAAATGCCTTAATCATCTCAAAACATGTGTGAGAACCGTGTTGTATCTAAAAGATTCAAGCCAAGGCCATCATGCAAGCAATCAATAGGCATATCACACAGACAAAAAAATAGAGAGTGGCTCAAATCAACCTCACACAGGGTATATCTGTTATATTTAAATTAACCTCTCAAACCTCATGATTAACTTGATTAGCAAAGAAAAACAAGGATTTCAATCCATAAAGTATCAAGCAACTCATATCCAAGAGTGAAGTATGTGTCTAGTGCCTATACAAAGTCCAGAAAACCAGAGAAACAAGCAAAATTGTCCAGAAAATTAAAGAAACATGCAAAATTGTAAAGAAAACATAACCCTAAAACAATATTTAAACTAGTCTCCCCCCACACTTATACTACATAGTGTCCCAATGTGTTGCAAGCAGAAAATCATAACAATCAAATCACCAATATGATAAGACACATGCAATAAAAGCAAGGAAGGAGAAGGAAAAGAAAACTCCCTAACTCATGGCAGAAAATGGAAGAGAAGTGGGATCAAGCAGAGAGATCTCTTCCACGATTGTATCCAAGAGAGAGGGATTGCTGAGGAATGGCTTCGGTCAGTGCCTATTGACCTTAAAGCTCTTGCTTCTGGACTCACTTTTGATTTCAACTGTTCCATAAGGATAAATGTTAGTAATAACAAAAGTTCTCATATGCTTCCAGATAGATCTGCCTCAACAATTTTTATTTTTTTTTCATGCTTTTTTTTGAATTTTTATTTTATTTTTTTATTTTTATTTTTTTAAATTTTGTTTGTTTATTTATTTATTTATTTTTGAATTTTTTTAATTTAAAAAAAATTATGCAGCAAGTCCTAACAAACAACAAATCCTAACAAATAGAAAATTAACTGATGTAGCAAGCAACAACATAAATTAGAGTTGCTCTATAGTAACAACTTAATTAGTTGTTCCACTTGCTACTCTATCCTTAACAGAGAAATTGATGGTCTCCGGCAACGACGCCAAATTTAATCGAAGTTGTATTCGGTCAAATAAATACAATTAAATGTAGTACTAGGAAGTGACTCCTAGGTCATCTCCCAAGACCTAGTTCCTGTCAAAGGATTAAACACACAAAGAGCATGGGGGGTTATTGTGAAATAACTAGATTTAATAAAATAAAAATAAAAGAATAACCAAACAAGATTTTCTTAACCGAAATTTAAATTACCCTCTTGATTAGATTACAATTCGCTTATCACAGGATACAGAAATTCAAGCTCAACGTATTCAACCTAATTCCAACCCGAATTAATTAACTAAGCAAAAATTAACACAAGTTTTCCTAATGCAAAGAATTCACATACATCATTTATTCCATCCCAGTAACCCGTGACTCACTCCATTAAGCATGAACAGAGACACGAAATTCATATTAACTGAAACATTAAGCATGATCCAGTAAAAGCATTAAGCACAGAAATAAATTGATGAAGAGTTAAGAGACGAGAGAGCAAAAATAACATAACAGCAACCTCAAAGCTTCTTTGCAATCTGAATCAAAAGGATAACCTTATAAATTAGCCTTCCATTAAATTCAAATAAAGCAAACGGAGATTAAATGCAAACAAAAATTAAATGCAAAACGAAATTAAACAACAACAAAATTAAATTAAACATGAATGAAATTAAATTAAACAGAAATGAAACTAAATTAAACAAAAATAAAATGAAATTAAACAGAAACGAAATTAAATTGTAGAGAAAATAAATACAAAACCAGTTTTTCCAGAGAGAGAACGAACTGACTGCCAAAAGTCGAGAGTCAGAGCGTCCATAACTGCTTTGGCTTCACCTCCTTTAATAGGTGGCTAGATCTAGGTCAGTCCTGAACACTAAACCTAATGGGCCCAAATCTTTCAATTCTAGTCCAATGAATAAATACTAAAAATAAAAACTGATAATGTGACAACTCCTCTTCAATTCCAGAATTAATTTCCAAGTCCAATAAAATTCCAAAGTTGCCCTTAAAATAATAATAAAATTAGCTCAGAATGTTCGAATTAAATAAAATTATGAATTTATGGTAAATGAAGCACAAACAGTAAAATTGAGAAAATAATTGGCAGTTAAGCACGAATCACTGATTAAAATAGGTACAAAAAGACAAGTAAATAAGGGAAAATAATAACTCATCATAGGCATAAATAGAGCCCCTTACCTCTTACAAAATCACTTTGAAATTGAACTCGAATTGAATATCTTTCATGCATTCCTCTTATTATTTTGAAGTCTTAAAAGTGAGAGTGCTCTCCTAAGATATTCTCCAAGGATCCTTCCTTGGAGAGGAACCATAGTTTCAAGATTCTTTTCAAGAGCCTTGGTAAAAATTTTGAATAATTTCTAAGTCTTCTATTGCCCTTAAGGATGCTTCCATTAATTTGGCATCATGAGTCGGGCATGGAGGTGATGCAGTTTTAACTTCAATTGTATGCTTCAATGTGCTTCTTCTTGGAGAATTTGATGTTTGATCATGAATTGAAGTTGATGTAGTGAAAGTATTGATGATTGCAGTAGCTTGAAGTGTTGGAGATGGGAATTAGAAGTGAAACTATGTCTAGGATTTCTATTGCATGCTTTTACTAGCTTTCTTAGCTTAGTTTGAATTTGATAGTTAATTTTGTAGAACAAGTTTTGGCCAAGTTCAATAGGGGGTGAATTGAACTCTTGAAAAATTTTCGCAAAAGTACCTTTACAATATGAGGAATGAAGATTCTTTAAAGAAATTATTAAAGAGGATATAAAGAAGCAATCAACAAAGGTACAAAATTATTCAAGAACAATAACAATCACACAGAAACAGTAAACTAGAAATATATATTAGTTCTTGAAAAACCAGTAAGCAATTCAGTAAATTCTGAAAAAAGAGTCATTGAAAACACTTCAAGAATTCAAACAAACATTTCAGATAAGTGTTGAAAAGAGTTTATAGTATAAAGAATCTAGTATCAAACAAAACAAAATTTGTTTGAGGTTTGAAAACCGAAGTTATATAATTATTAAGAAAAACAATTTTTCTGGAAAATCAGATTGATTAACAGTAAACTCAGTGAAACAGAAAACAATTCAGATTTAGAAATAAGTTGAGTAAACTGTATACATATGAATTAGATGATTTCAAGAATGCTCAAAGTATTATCAATATGTTAATCAAATAAATCCAGTTAAATAATTTTATCAGATTCTAAAAATTAAGAAAATCAGCAAGAACAGTTCAAGAAGTGAGCAAGAAAGAACAAGAACATAAGGATTTATCCTGGTTCACCCTTCCTCAAGGGCTACGTCCAATCCCTTACTCAACCAGTAAGGATTTTCACTAAACAAGATCCAAAGATCGGTTTACAGCAATACAAACTCTTGCACTCTGCAAGAACACACTGCTCCCAGCAGTACACAATCTACTGAACCCTACAGGAGATCACAAAATGAAATAGACTCCACTGTGTATCCAAGAAAACTCCTTACTAAACCCTTCAGCAAGTTAACCATCGTACAGAATCCACTATACTCACAAAGTTACAACACCAAGTAATTCACAATACCACAGTATTCAATACAAAGAAATAATCACGATGAACTCAGTAAAACAGACACTTCTATACACAACAAATTACACAAGTAATGAAGAAAGGGTATAGAAGGCTTAGTCTGATGATCAAACCAATGAAGTATCAGTCTCAGTCAATTCAAAGCTCCAGAATCAATCAAAATTCAGTTCTTGATGTATGAAATTTGAATGATCTTGATCATGAGACAAGAAGGGTGCTTTTCTCTCTTTTGAAAACTCACAACTCTTGATCAGAAAATGTTTAGAATGGTTTTCGTGTCTGTTTCAAAATGTGTGCCAACCTTTTATAGACAACTGTCATTTAAAATTCAATCGATTGTTTTACACATTCAATTGATTGTTTTTCTTTACCAGAAAACAGTTTTAAGAGCAAGTTCTGATTTTAATAATTTCTTAAAACTTTGTTAAATCAGATTTTATTCTTGGAGCTTATTCTTGAATGATATTGGATGCACAACTGATTTGAGATCAAACCAAACACACACAACACACAACCTAAGTTATAGACCAAACTCCACAAATCTTCATGAAGTCTTCACATAATCCACTTATGAACAATAGGTCTGGAACTTCATCAACTTGTTGGCTTCATCAAATCTTCTAGCAACTCCTGATGCTAACACGTTTACATTTACTTAGCTTTGATTTTCTAAATCTTTCAAGTGTGTTTAGTCCTAAACATTTTCATAAACTCCATAGAAGTAGTCCTAAATTTTTACATGATTTTCTTAGCTCAAAAGCATGATAGTTGAAACTTGTGTCTACTTTTCTTATGTTTGAATTCCTCTTTTACTATTTAATCATTAGCAAAATTGTAAAACAAATTCCTTAAGTCTTTGATTTATTGTCTATATCTTAGCATTTTTGATAAACTTCTAAAGTGAATTACTTGTTTGAACATAATGTCTGCACTTGTTAGTTGATTAGGAGTGGATTTATTCCTATAGTGTAAGATGTTTACAAAAATCGAGTGTAGAAAAAGAAGAATGTGGCCTCTTGATTTGAAAAATATAAAAAAAATCTGAGAACTAAAAATGAAATGTAAAATCTAAGGCACATACGCTGAAAAAAAAAGTGGAAGGAAAAAGGTTAAGATGACTCACATTCATCCTAACACTCTTAGACGCATCTTTTAACACTTCTATTTAATTGCACGACTTGAATTGTATAAAATAACATCCTTGAGTGATTTCTTTATTTTCATTTACTTATGAAACTATAGTTACATGTCATCTTATGTTCTTAATCCAACTTTTGATTTTATTTTTTTTAAATAATCACAATCTAAACATTATATTTGTCATCATATGCAATCCTCCCTAGTGATTAGACCTAATGATCAATAGATCATTGAAACATCCTATCTTAAAATCTTAATTAGGAGTGACTATTTGGCAAAGAATACTTTATGTTAACGAGGAACGACTTCAGAAAGAATACTCGGTGTTAATCAAGAGTGGCTTGAGTAAACAATACTCATTTAATCTAGGAGTGACTTGTGTCAAGAATACTTAAGGGGTTAGCTAGAGTGGCTACAAGCCTAAAGAATACTTAGGTAACCCAGGAATATACACAATTAAGTTAGGATTGGTTTGTGTCCAGAATACTTAAGGGGTTAGCCAAGAGTGATTATGAGCCCAAAGAATACTTAGGTAATCCAGGAGTGGCTTGTGTCAAGAATATTCAAGGGGTTAGCTCGAAGTGCCTACGAGCCCAAAGAATACTCAAGATGTACTTTGCAGCAATAGTCTGCTTAATTGAACTTGACTAGTTGGTTAAGAACTGGATGTAATATGTTGTGACAAATGAACCTTTATAAATTATTGGGTGTATTTTCTCTCTCCCTTATCTCATTTATGTTTCATGTTATCATCATATGTACTAATGTAAGAATGAGAGCTAATGTGTGAATACATACTAAAAAGATTTTACTAAAATGTTTTTAAAACTAATTATTTGTTTTACATTTGTATTGGTTGGTTAGATGCTAGAATTATGTTCTAATCACTTGTTGAAGCAAACACGTGAATATGTTAATAAAGTGATTTAATTGAGTTGAAGTTTGCATCTAGTGTGACCATCTAGACTAGAAGAGCTAAAAATAAGCTATATATTTAAACATATATGTCTGATAATTTTTGTATAAGTTTTCTTTAAGAAAATTGTTTTATACATCATCAGACGAAACTATTGAAAATTGTTTAGAAAAATATATCTCTTTAAGTCCATTCTTCTTAACAAACCTCCTTAGGTAAGATCTGCATCAGGTGTTGTCGGTCAAATGAAAGAATCATAGTCTAATATTTAGTTAGAATAAATAAGAAAATATCAAAACAAATGATTCAGAGAAGTTGGCAAAGTGTGTTTCACATCACATCAGATGAAAGAATTTTAGTCTGATTATATTACAAACAAAATCGCCTTTTTACAATCATTAATCAAATGATGATAGCAAAAATTATTAAAAATTAATTAAATCACAATTCAACTGTTCCTTCTAGTGATTTTCCTAATTTTTACCATTCTTATCCTAACAAAACTTCTTCTAAGTGATGAATCTTTAATGCAATTATTTCCATACCTTTCTCCATTTGTTCTTTCTTTTATTAACTTGTTTTGGTTTGTTTTGATTTTTGGTGAAGAGCTCCATATTACATCCTTGAATATTGTTTTGCTTGAAAGTCTTCTTTGAGTTGATAAATCCTACAATGTCCAAAAGAAAAACCTATATTAGATTAGGACTAGATATTATATTTGAATAATTTAGTAGAAAATTAATTATTTATCATATATAGACTAATAACAACTTGTTATATGGTGTAGTTTTTACATTTTTTTTTCACATACATATTATTACAATATTACAATAGGTTTTGCACTTTATTAATTCATTAATTCACAATAAGTTTACAATGAATTTTGAGTTCTAAATCACATTGAATTGTGCCAAATTATGAATTACTTTGAATAAACTTCAATTATGAATGACTTTGATTATGCTTAAGTTAGTTTCATGATTCCAAATTGTGTTAAACTAATCTTTTTATAAATTGTTATTTGTCAATTGTGATTTTAGTACTCAGATTCGAAGCAGGATTAGGGTATAGTTGTACAACAAAAAATATTTAAAAAAATAGAGAAACAATAGTAGTTTAAATAATAATTACCATCAAACAGTGTCATTTCAAAGAATTCATATGGTTACAATAACGATTCACTACATAATTGTTATTATACGGTTTCAATCTATATTAACGATTCCCACTTTAATCATTATTAAAGGTGATCTATAATAACAGGTTATAATAACGAGTTTTCAATAGCTTCTATCAATCATAGTGATAGTCCCAGAATAGTCTTTAAAATCATTTTCTATGGTATGTCCTTCACAAAAATTATCACAAATTATAAAAGATTATTCTTCGTCGCAAAACTCATTCAATAATATTAATTTTCTAGTAATGTATATAGTATTTTATGTCTCTACTACGTAACTGTATATTTCTAAACTTGATTCTTATATATACATGTATGTTTGTTATACGCCCACGGTTCTTTATATAGTCTCTTTGATGCTTAAAACATTGGCAAAAGGTAAATAAGAAAGTTTCTGTTAGAACTAAAAAAAATACTCATATTTTAACTAACCAAAATTAGTAACTAAATAATTGCTTAATACAATGGGTGTACATTAAGTGATATAGAATTTTGATATGTCATGATTGCTATATGGACTTGACTATTGTTTTCATGTGTATTTGTGCATTCTTTGTTGAAAACCAAAAGTTTAGGATAATTAGTATTGTTAAGAATAAATGAATTAACCACAACGACTTGAGAAGACATACTCTATAAGATTTGCTAGACAAGGCTTCATACTTAGGCCCTAGTTATGCCTCTACAACGCCACTTATCCTCTCTGGAAGTGAATTTGGAAAGCAATTTGAAAAATTAAATAGTTTTCTTTATGAGAAAATAATTTACAATAAATTTTAAATTGTTTAGAAAACCTTATGCATGCAATGGTAAATTTTCTTAGAGTATTTTGAAAAACTTAAAAAATTATTCTGTATTATTAATTGTGAAATTTATTTTTACTAAAATATGTCTGGAACGTATAATCTGAAATTTTTAATACATAACTTTCTCTAAAATATTATTTTTGTTATTATAATGTAATAGGAATGTGCAAAAAGTTAGTCTTTTATCCCTAGGGCTGAGTATTTCATGCTGTAGAATAAGATTACATGACATTTATGATTAGTGGCTAATTTTTTGCTTGGTAAACAAATTAGAACAATAATGATGCTGTGTGCCTTGGACACGTCAGAGCGAAATTAACGCCTGATGCCGATGCAAATACTAGTAGTAAATAGACTTCATTTACCATTTATTTTGCATCCAAAGACAAATCTATTACACAAACTGTGTCAAACACTCTTAACATAAATTCAAATGCTTGATGCACATCCATGAGGAGTGCTTCAAAGGGAAGCCTCTCAAGCTTATTGTGTATCCATTAGCAACTGAAACTTCCTCATCTTATTACATTTGGTCACTCTACAAGGTAGGGGGAATCCATATGTAGCCATGTGTTTGAACATAGCCAGCTTGTTCAAGTAACTGATCTGCTTCTGCAGGACCTCTGCTTCCTGGTTTGTAAGGGATTGGCTTGAACTCCCCATCATCAATTCTGTGCAAAAGTGGGGTGAAGATTTCCCACGATGCCTGATAAGAAACAACCATAAAGCCATTAAGTTTGTGAAGCAGAATCTTCAGCAATACTCTATCAAACATGCAATCATCTTACCTTCAACTCATCTCTGCGAACAAAGTGTTGCTGATCACCTCTAATTCTGCCAAAAACATTCCAATTTCCATTGTTATTTAATGTTAATCTATTTGTTTCTGACAACAGAACTTATTTCTAAGTAATGCAATGCATGCAGTCCTAACACTTCTGAGTTCTATCACTACTGTTTGGCGGACTTCTGTATATCAAGTTATGTATAAGAATATTTTACAATGGACCTCTTATACTCTATATCAGTATTAGCCTAGAAAGCATTGACAGGCTGTAACTATGAACAAGGAAAAGGAACATACGTGTCAAGAATTAGGCGTTCATAAGCCTCTGGAATGGTTATCCCTTGATACCGTTGTCCATATGACAAGTCAAGTTCACTTTGAACTGCAGACATCTCTAGTCCTGGTTGCTTGACCTGCATCATAAGGTATTGAACTAGTCAGTCCACTCTTTATTTAAAGTCAGTGAATTAATTTAAGTATTTTATGCAGATAGCTTTAACTAGCAAGCCACTAACCCAACACGGAATTTGCAAAACTCAAGTCCCATTTCTATAAAATATAGAATGACTATTTTTGAACGGTTTAAAAATAAGTTAACTGATAAAACAAACAGTTCAAAAATATATTTATTGCATTTAATCACGAAGTATTTCTTCAAGTATTATTTGACAGAAACATAGTAGATGGGTGAACTTCTTCAATAGTTTGGCAAATGGATTTAGAATAAGGTGTATTGTGAAATATACATATTCAGTACACTAATCTATAAGGCAAAGTCCTTCTTACTTAGATCATAATATATACAAGAGAACTGGAACATTAAAACAGATTAATCTCATTATGGGACATTAGAAGGACTGCCTCACCGTAAGCTTCATGTAAATAGCTTCAGAAGGCTGGAGGCGGATAACAAACTCATTTCTCCCCTGCTTTTGACCTAAAATATTAAAATTAAGAGCTATAGTTATACCAAACTCATTTTTTATGAACGAAGAATATATGCGAGCAAAAATTGATATTAAAAATCTTTGTAATTTTGGAACATAGAGATGAAATTACTCATCTAAGTTTTTTCAGTTTCCACTTAAATATGATTAGTTTAGAGTATGAAATATGTTTGAATAGTGCACAATACTCAACAATATAAAATGTTTGCCAGCTTCTTCAAACTGAAGAAACAAGGGATAATCTTTTCAATCAAGACAATAGACAAGACATCAAAATGCTAAATACATCCTCCTAGATTGTCATGACTCATCACAAAAAACTATAATGATAGGAGACCACAAATGCAGACAGTATTTTATTGAAAACCCCAGAAAATTATTCTCTGTATATGTAGAAAATGTCATCATCAGTTGGAAGATGGTTGGTTGTGTATGTATTTGAGTGTAACCCTGAGGTGGCAAACTGGAAGGATCCCATAAATTTTACTTCGGATCTAATGAATTGAATAAAAAATTTTATTAATCTATTTTGATCCATTAAAAAGTTTCATTAAAAATAAGATCCATTCCATAAAACTCAATCCATTCGTTAACAATTTTTTCATGGTTGGATATCTAATCCATCAATAAAAATGATATATTTAAAAAAAATTAAATATATGCTTTTAAAACAATGTTAAGAAAATGTATAACAAATTGTAAAAATATGTTTTTGAAAAGTGTTTTACAAAAATTAAATTTAAGAAAATTTTAGTAAAAAAAAATTGGTTCGATTAGAGTTTATTCATTAAGTATTGATGGGAGGATCCATTAGATTTTGAAAAATAATGAATGGATCATTAATCATCCATAAAAAATAAATTGATAGATTTGATCTAGTCCTTTTTATTTTATATTTTTTAATGGATGGATTAGATGAATTTTCTTGTAAGTGGACTGGATAGATGATAAATAAATGGATTGTTTTGTCATCCCTACTCTACACCACTCTCCAAAGAAAAAACAAGAATAAAAACGTAAGTGAAAATGATGAAGCACTCTAACAAAAAGCCACCCTCACTTCCTCTACCCTTCTAATGTTTGTTTAGGAAGTGTCAAGAAAATCTCCTATGCATATGCATTTTTTATCTCAGCCCTTTGCTCACATAGGTCATTAATCCACAACCTTTCCATTTATTTCTACTCTGCTTTAGCAGAGTGTATGTCATCTTATCTTTCAAAGAATGACATTCTTTACTATATCTTACTCCACTTTCACTTTCAAGATTGATGTTTGCGTGCAGCCAAAAAAAGATGCATGACAAGCAAAAGCATGATAAAGAGAGAACACCAAGCTGTCAAAAGTTATAGTGACATACACTTGAAAATATCACCAGGAACATCCTTGAATTGAACCCGTATCTCAGCCTTTCTAGAATTTAGGGCCTTCCCTGCTTTTAGTATGAAAGGAACACCTGATGCAAAAGAAAAAAAAAAAATTATATTTCTTTCAGGCGCCAGAATGAATATGAACAACTTATATTTTCCAAATATTTAGCATCAAAGAAATTAAGAGAAGCTCCGGTATCCTAGTTCTTTTTGGAAAGAAATGCTGAAATTTCATCTGACCTTCCCATCTTTCATTGTGAATTCGCAGAATAACAGTAGCAAATGTTGGGGTGTTTGACTCGTTAGGCACAGTTGGGTCATCTGTATAGCCTTCATATTGTCCCAGAACAACCTCTTCATCTTTAATAGGGAGCACTGATTGGAGAACCTGCACATTTCATATCAACCAGAAAGAGTTATAATCAGTAGAGGCATGCCATGAATTATCTCAAAAACTAGGTAACCAAAAAATGCAACATGAAAAGTTTCAGGATACGAGTTATTAAAATATCCCTCTGATGCAGTGCTAGTATGCAAAATTAAATTTAAAAAGAGAGCAAGGAATTGGTACTGATATTGATTACTTAGCGTTGGGATTCGATAGGAGGAATAAATGAGGAGTAATAATTCCATGAAAATAGAGTGGAAAGAGGCACACCTTCACTTTCTCATCCCGAATGTGCTCAGGCTTGAGAGAAACTGGTTTTTCCATAGCAACCAAGCAAAGAACCTGCGTTGTTAGAAAAAATAATGAACAAACTATATTTGGTTCATAAATTTCTGATGATTAAGTAATGCGTAGCATTTTGCATTTGGTGTTTCTTCAGTACATTATAAAAATAAATTTGAAGGACAGTTTTAAGATATTCAGCAAATTAAACCCATTCAGCACAAGGCTTTCCTTAGTTCAATCTTTGAATTACTAGTTTGAGTAGTTTCCTTCAGTGCACATTCAATAGTTAACAATTTTAGTTTCGATCACTGCTAATAAAATACATAATTTCAACATTGTAGGACTGAAGATTTTATGTTAAAATTTAGTTCTATCAGGCACACCCTTAATAAAAATTCAACCGCAGAGAGACGTGAATTCAAGTATCATTGGTGTATCTCATTATTCATCACAAGTGTCTACTTCACAATACAATAATAATTACAGAAGGCAGTATATGAAATTATTTCATAATGAAATCAGGGCATCACCTGCAGCAGATGGTTTTGAATAATATCTCGAATAATTCTGCAAAATAGAAACACAGTCAATTGACGATATTGGTTTCTTTATTAAATAATTATAATATATCTAATCATTATTGAAAAATACACCAAAATATTTCAATCATGGAAGATACTTAGGAACAAAATTAGAATTTTCAATATCAGCAAAGAAAATAAAATTGGCAAGCAGAAACTTGTTTTCTTTCAATAGCATTTCATTTCATAATCAACAAATGGAAATCAATAATCATCTGAGAACTTTGCTTAAACAAATTTCCTCGCACGTACCCATACTGGTCAAAATATCCACCACGGCCTTCAGTTCCAAAATCCTCTCTGAAAACTATCTGTCAGAATTAACAGCCAATTCAAGTTTAGAATTGTGGCTTACCAACTTTGGTAATGCAGTAGTTGAATTAGATAAGGCAGCAAAAGACAGTTAAGCCAATATTTGAGATGGTATTGTAAAACATGAAGAATGAAAAAAGGTGGATAGATATCATAGCACAGACTATGAATTGCAAGAGCTTGACAATACCTTTCGTAACTTTAATTGAATAAGGGAAGTTTCAGTAACTCTTAACCCAAAATTGTAACTTTAACGATTAAAAGTTCTCACCTGCACATTGTCAATGTTGTCGCGGTTCCAAAGAGGCAAGAAAAACCGATTTGCAAAGCGAAGTACTAACTGTAAGTGTATGTTAAATGAAAATGGATTAATCATCAGACAAAATTCATGAAACAAACAAGAAGTAAGCCATTGCATAATCATTAAATACCAAATTCTGCACTAGTTCCTTTCCCAAGTAGTGATCAATACGGTAAATCTGTGGTTCCTCAAACAACTTTCCGATCTCAGTACTGAGTTCCTCAGCAGATTGTAGATCCCTACCAAAAGGTTTCTCAACAACAACACGTGTCCATCCACCAAGATCAGCTAAGAAAAGGAAGCAGATGCAGCCATATCAATACAAACAGAATTAGATTTCTGGATAATAAACAGAAACATTGAAATGTAAAAGAATATACTAAAGAAAAATGTTCTTGTCACATAAGCTTTAGTCTGTGCTGATTAAGAAATGAGACTGAAGATGAATTGAAGCCTAACAGAAATTTCAAGTTTATTTCATGATTATTTCCTTTTATCTAAAAACCATAAGCATAAACAGCTACCTATAACTATCTTGTGAAGCCGATATCTTAAACCAACCACTGGAACGAGCTATATTTATAAGCAACAGCCTTTATTTTAGCATCATTATCAGGAAAAAGATCTTGCAGGAAAGCAAACAAGTAACCTTCATTTAAATAAAAGTTAAAAAAAATAAGAGCTTCTTAAAGTGGATCCTGTGGTTTGGAGAAGACTAATGTTTGACCAAGCATTAGTCCCAACAGTTGTGGAACTATGGATAATTGTTCCTATCTATCCCCGACCCTCCCTCAATAAAAAGCTAGTAGTCATTTGCAATCAGAAAGGTAATTATCAAAATGATACATTATATGATAGCATCTTACATTTATTCATGCAACAATTCTTGATCATCTTGCAAACAGATGGATATACTGAAGGAGGAAGAGCAAGATAGAAAAGCCTCCGAGATAATCCCTCTACACTGTTTTTCAAATATTCATGCTCTGAAATCTCTTTATCCAACAGGCGAAAGCCATCCTCAGAATCATAAGAGCCACTTACATATTTGATCTAAAAAGAAGAAACAGGGAGACATAGAACAGTCATTTTTAACCAACCAAAAAAGTGTTATGTAGTGAGACCTACAGAATATTGGTAAAATTGTTCAAGCACCAAGTACTAACCAGACTTAAAAACTTCTCTAAATCCTCCAACTGTTGGGGGGACGCACCTTTGTCAGGAACAAGATAGCTGCACATCAAATATATTTGCTAGGATTAGAAATAGCTTAAACATGTATCAAGAGAATACATGAACTAATAGAATAGGATGAAGCATACAGTAAAACAACTTGGTGAATGAAGCAGATAACAAAAATTCATGACATGTTGTTCACAGAAAAAACTTCACAATAAATTCTTTGGCTAAAAGAAAATATAGATCCATCAAGTATGCTGCATTAACTATTTACGCAATTTAAAGGAAAGAACAGAACTGCAATTGCAAACCCAATCCAGTTGCTTCAAACCAACATCAACAGTTCTGGAGTAGCAGGCTGTAAGTGATATCTATAAAGTTTATTTACTCTTTACAGAATCTCTAGAAAAAGATTAGCAGACTTTATTTTGACAAAGTCTCACCCCCGCAACCGGTCTCTCAAGTCATCATCAGATATTTTTGTCCTTGCATAGCCAAAAATATGAACTTCGTCAGGTGGTAAGAATCCCTGCAAATATAGACGCTAAACGTTGGCAACAGTTCTTTAAGGGAACAATCTTATAAAATATTCCAGGAAGCATTTAATTTTAATGTCAAGTGAATAGAATCTTTTCACACAAAAAAAAGAGTCTCAGTATTCTGAAACACATTCTGCAATGTGTCCCTTACTCCAATATCAGTTCCATGATCATCAGCACTCAATATTCCTCACTTGAACAACAGTTATCAAACACTAATCAGCATGATCCACCAAGATTCAGCTTTACCTGCCGGTATAAGTGGAAAAGTGCAGGAAATGTCTTCTTCTTAGCAAGATCACCGGAAGCACCAAGCACAACTATAGAGAGGGACCCAGTTTCAGGTACATTTCCTGGCTCTCTTACTAAGGTGGATTCGCTGCCAAAGCTAGCTCTTCGTTCAATGTGCCACTGACTAGTTCCCATCTTCTAGCAGCACCGGATTACTAGAACCACTGCAAGAAATTGGTAATTAGCGTGATCTAAGTAGTATCTGATATGAAATTAATATCTAAAAGGATTCTATATCTATTGATAAACATGCAAATGATATGCGCCCAGAATTCAGAAAGCAACAGGGATGCAGACACTGATTACCCACAATATCGAAACATGCAAATGAGAAATCGGAGAAAGTATCACCAATCCATACAGTAACAAATCAAAACATCCAAATAAATGCCCTTTGGAATGGTGCATACAGTGATTTCAGTCCAATCTCAGACATCACACACCAAGACAAAACTATCATATTCAGAAATTCACCCACAAGGGGAAAAAAACAACTAGAATCCAGAAGAATAAAAAGAAAAAGCTTTCACAAGTTTGCCACAGTGAGAGTGGAGAATTGGAATTTAGAATTCACCTTCAAAGGAAAAAAAAAAAAAAAAAAAAAAAGGAACAGGAAAGAAAAGATTTTGCATCTAGAAAGACAAAAAAAAGATCAGGAAAAAAGGGTGATTCTTAAGCACACATGCAAGGAGGAAGATGGAGAGTGCCAAGTGATGCAGAGGTAGCTGAAACAGTGAGTGATTTGATAAGGTTGTGAAGTTTGAGAGAGTGAATTAAAAGAGAGAAGAGAGTCTTTTAATGTTACAAAACTCAAAACAGTTGCCGGTTTCTTCACCAACTATCTCGGTTGTAATTGTTGCCAATGTCAGCTCATTGGTCAGAGCCCCTCATCGCTGACGCACATTTAGTCTTTTACTTATTTCTGCGTTTTCTCCCTACTTTCATTTTTTTGTGTTCAGACCCCCTTTTTTTTTTTCACAGAAACCGATGTTCTTTTCGACAGTTTAAGACTACCTACTAACGGTGAACTAAAGTGAAATTTCGTTTATCTTTTTGGATAAATTTGTGAGAAATTAGTTTTGGAAGAAAAAAAAAACACAAATTCAAATTAATCTATCTATGCGAATATTATAAATAATTTAAAAACTTTATTTTCAAATAATTTTAAAAAATAATTTATCTAATAATTAATTTTTGTTGACATAAAAAAAATTATCTTTTATAATTCGATTTTTTTAATGTATGGTCACACTTTTAACAATTCTTAAAAGTTATTTTTCAAAATTAGTTTTCATAAATTTATTATTTGAGACAATAATTTGCATTTAAAGAGCAGTAATTTTATTTTTTTAATATTTTTTCTATTTTTAAGAAAATACTTGACTCTAGAACCAAATCTTTTTCACATGGAATTTTGAATCACACAATCTTATAAATAGAATCACATAAAAAAAAGTACAATATCTCTTTTCTTGTTTAAGTAAATATTATACATGAGTGTTATTTTTGTGTCTTTCAAAACACTCTAATAATCATTAAAAGTTGTTTCTCACTTCATACATTTTTATACTAAATTCACTTTTAATATAATTTAGTGTTGAATTTAATTATTGTCATGGTAAAAATTTAATTAATTTATGTTTTTACTGAAAAACAATCAAACCCTTATATAATTTTTAAAAGTTTTGTTAAAAAATTATTTAATTAAATTTATGACAAAGAGAACAAGTAAAACAAGAAAGAGTAAAAGGATAAAAAAATAATTTAAAAATTAAAAGTGATACTCTTTAAATATAAATTACTTTTCTCTTAATAACTGTATAAAAATTAATCTTAAAAATAATTGGTAAAGTGGATTGATATACATACTTGAAAAACGACATATAAATTAGTTGGGAAGTAAGATGGAGTAATTATTTCCCGCTATACTCATAATATAAAAAAATGCAAATACTTATATAAAATTATTTAATATATTGTCTGTTGACAAATGTTATTATTCCATGTGCCTCGAGTGTGTCGGAAGTAGTAGGAATTTCTGACAAAGCTGGGCCACAGGTCATTAAAAAGATAAAAAGTCATAAATAAAAATAGGAAATAAAAATATTGTATTATTCAAAAGTTAAAAATAGCAAATTATCCAATTTAAAAATTATTATCTAAAAACCCAGAACAACTACAATATAAGTTGTTATAAATATATAATATAATTTGCTACAAATATATAAGTTCAATTTGTGGCAAGTGTTTTTAGATTCTGTCTCCACACCCTTTATCGATTTATTTAAGTTTATAATTTAAAAAATGGTTGCAATTAAAACCTATCTTAAAAAGATATTTAATTTTTAATTGAGTAAAATTCATTTTTTTTATATATAATACTAACCTTTTTTAGGGAATCGTCCTCAGGTAGGGTGTGATAGAATGTTTTCATATCTCCAAGAAGGATCCGATGATAAAAGACAGAAACAAACAGTATTCAAATTGATGTAATAAACAATAGGAGTCAAACATGAAAATGGGAATATAAGGTGTTGATTAGAAAATTACATATTGGATTTTTTTTTTCTTTTACAGGACATTCGAAGTATAATAATTTTAATATTTTAAAATATATTAAATATTTGGTTAATATATGAAAATCAGTATATTTTGAAAGTACAATAAAAGAATAACATAAAAAAAATATGAACTTTAAATTAATTAACTCAATGAGGTATATGTTAGCACTAATTTTAAAATAATTATTTTCAATTTTTTAATCTAACAATCAAATGTGAATTCTATTTCTATCATTAAAAAAATTCTTGTTATAAATAAATTTATTGTTTTAATATGTCGGTTAAATATTCACTAAATAAATTCAATCTTAATAATTTGAATATCCAAATTTAAAGTTTTTTCATTCTTAAAATGATAATTATTCATACTTGATACACAATGCGTGTTTTATAATATGATTAGTATTGTAACTTGATTCATACATAAGATATATGTTATTTTATATAACTTAAACTTTTAGTAAATAATTATTCTTTTGATATATTAGTTATATTATAATAAAAATTTATATTAAATAAACATGTGTAATATATATATATATATATATATATATATATATATATATATATATATATATATATATATATATATAAAGAATATTTGACTTGTGTAAAATAATTTATATTTATACAAATTTAATTTTACGTATTCAAAATATTACAAATATATAAATTAATTGAAAATTAAAGATAACTATTTTTGTAAAAAAAAGGATAGTGTTTTAAAGAAAATAAGAAATTAAGAAAAGAAGTTTAATGGTTATCCACCATAATTACAAATTTAACACGGTGAACCAATAAAAATAAATAGTAATAATATAAATTATACATCTTTAAAATTATTTCATACTCGAAATTATATTACTGCAACTTATATATTAAAAAGTCTATTAGAAACATAAATGAGTAGCATTTGTTTGACATTCTCATTTAATAAATTTGTCGTTATAATTTTTGTATTCCTTCCATTCACTTTATATTCTATTTGAAGTCATCTTCATTAAGTCTTAGTTTATAACCAAAATTATAAAAAATTCTGAATTTAAGAAAGAGTTCTTCAAAGATGAAAAGTATTTTTTAATTTTATGAATGAGAATTTAATTTAAAATTTAAAATCTTTAATTTTAATAAAGATATCATATTTTACCTATAAGAACTAGATTTTTAAACTTATATCTCATTATAACTTTTAATTGATATTTCCTAAAGGAGAAAAAAGAAAATTGTTTTAAGACAACCCTTGATTTCCACAATGAACAATACAATAAATATATTTTCTAAAAGTTACCATGTATTAATACTTCATACATACATACATATATATATATATATATATATATATATATATATATAATAAATAAAAAAAATAAATACACAATTAATATTAATTAATATTTTTTTAAGAAAGATAAAAAATTAATTAATTAATTTAATACTGATTAAGACTGATACTTCTCATTTAGTATCTTTAATTTTATAAATTAAAAATATTTTCAAATTACTTCAGTAATCATATACATTGAAGATAATAATAAAGTTTATATATAAAATATATTTTAAAATAATAATATTAAATAAGATTGAAGAAGTAGTTAAAATTTTATTATATTTAAATTCAATACATATTTTTTTTTTGTCTTGTATTTGAGTTTAGAGTGAGTAAAATACACATATTCCTCCTTGTATTTAGCGGATGATCCTTAGTAATGAACACAAAAAACAAATAGTACTACATATATTGAAGAGTTAAAAAAATGATTGAAGAATTTTAAAATATTTTTGAGAAAATCTGTATAGATTAAATATTTCTTAATCTTTGTATCAGAATCTTAAAAGATTAATAATGTTATTAATTATATTATTTAATTCCTGTTTCAAAATAAAGGAAAAAATATACAGAAAGAAGATAATAATTAGTTCACAATGCCAAACAACTTTCACATTATCCTTATACTTTAGATTAAATTCTTGTTATGCTACATGTAACATTTTTAAAACAAATAAAAAATTATAGTTCTTAAAAGAGGTTGTTATAGACTTCAAACATCTACCAACCCAAGAGAATTAAAACCCGTGAAACTTCTAATTCCTTTAAAACCCAATTAAATAATCTACCATTATTCAGTTTTTCTTGTAAAAAAGCAAAAAAAAAAAAATAAATAAAATAATAATAATAATAAAAGACGAAATTGTTCTCGTGTGGGACCTTGTAAAAAGAAATGAAAGTCGCCACCTATGAAAGCTGCCGGTCGTTGTAGTAATCATGGGTCCTTACGACCCACCTAACCCCAGACTGCAAATTAATTAACTCATTTTTTAGGCCCCATTGTGCAAAATTCCTGTTTTTGCAGCCATGCGATTCACATGTTCGTTGGATCTAACCAAACCACTAATCTAACAACACCGTCTGCAACATATAACACTTTTCAAAAAACAACACTATTTTATAGCATTATATTCAATATTTAATACGCACATTACGATATAATGCCAAAGATGTTTCATACTTAATAATGTTGGCAGCCTGATTAATTGAAAAAGATTGGCTGTGCATCAGTGGGGTTTGACCTGCATCGGTGTTTTAATTTATTTCAAAATTATTGATATTTCAAAAATGATCAAGGTATCTTTACAACTTATGAGTCTAAATGTACATATCAAATTTCAATAGTTAAATATATTAAATATAACGGTGGTTTAGATAACTAAGTCTACCATCCAGGACCGGAATTTAACGAATATGTGAGATTCAGTATAATTTGGATTAATTTTGAAATGAATTTTTGTTAGAAAAATTTAAAGTCAAATATTTAAGGTAGTTAAAATTAGTTAAAAGTTCACATCATCATAAATTATAAGATAGGAACACATATAGTATATTTTATTTTCTATATAAATTATGTTTTTACGATTATTTAGATATGTGATTAAGATTTTTTAATTTAATAGAAAAAATAAGCGATGAAAGTTAAAAGTGTTTTATTTAAATTTTATTAAAACGCATTCATCCAATATGATGGATGGTGTAGAGAAACATCCTTTATTTTTAATTAGGTTTAAAATTTATTTTAATTTAAATTCAATTTAGAGAATAAACAGATAATGTAAAAGGTAAAATTTAATTGTATTAATTTTAATTGGATGGTGTTATATTTGACAACACATATTATGGTAAAGATTTAATTGTATTAATTTTCAATTAAGGTTAGATTTTATTTAAAGTGAATTCGAAGAAAGCACTTTAGTTAGTATATCAGGCAATCTAGAAAAAAAAAAATCATGATCTACACAATTTTACAATTTTACTTGATGATCCTACGATTTTGTTGTACTATGATATGGGATTTGAATCATAGATAGCATGAAAAATTATACAATCCTACGATTTTACGATTAAAATCTTGATTTTGACAACTTTATTAATATTTGTATTTGAATATTAACCTAAGTCCAAAATTATATAAGTATAGTTTTATTGCGTAAGGAGTACCCACCCAATCTTATTTAAACTCACTAAATACTTTTTGATATATTTCTCAAAGCTTTTACTAATTTGAATGTCGAAGAATCTTATGCAAATGAATATTCACTCAGTGTTTCATCAACAAAGTTTGACAACCATTATAGAGAAGAATTAATTCAACTAAAGCTTGATTATCTCAAAATATCTCTCAATCCACCTCGGACGATTTCATCTAAATTTTGGTGAGAATATTTAGTACCCATTGTGGGGTTAGGTAAAAATACTCCCAGACCACAACTCTTATGATACTCACTAGAAGTTAGACTATCACATCAACATCATCATATCATGAAATGGACCCGTCTTTGCTTTATACCCTCAAAGCTCATATGTAGACTATTCTCTAAAGGAATTAAGCAAACGTCATAAACATCATCACAAGCACACAAGACAAGATCAACAAGTACTTAGAACCCGAAATCAACACCATGACGAGATGCAGGCCCAGTACGACGAGATGCATGCTCTCCAAGAGCAAATCGCCATGCTATACCATGATCGAACCACCCATTGATCTAAGTAGAATTTGCAACCATAGCATACTAAGCAGGTTGTTCAGTCTTGTCCCGTCATTCTCGATAAACTCATTGAAAATGAAAGCCAATTGGCATCGAGTGCTCATCCATAAAGAGTTCTTGTGAAATCACGCACACAACTGGTTCATATTGGACGTTGGTCTTAAGCTATTGGGAAGAGTATCAACTTAGCACAATTGGTAGGCCACATCCAAGGGTTTGACACACATAGGGAATCATGTATCAATCTCCTTTAAAGTTGTACCACTCTTCCGTTGATTGTAGAAATGTGAGGCAACCTAGTTAGCTTTCATCCCTTCACGTTCGAAGTCATAAAATCCCGACTTCATGACCAATGAAAGTAGCCATGTGTTGAAAAATACAATGACTCCTCAAAATTGGAGGCACGTGTTAAGGCCTATCTCACTCAAGCCAACCTTTTTCCCGAAGACTTAAGAGTACATTGCTAGTTGTTATCCATTACTCTTAAAGGAACAATCTTGGAATGGTACTACTATTTGCCTTAAAATTCAATCGACTTCTCTGATACCTTCTATGTGACGTTCTCAGCTTAATTTTCTAATTACAAGTCGATAGTCGCATGCATAACATTGCTGCAACACATCACTCAAGGAGATTTTGAGCCCTTAGTGTAGTTTATGACCCAATTCGCCAAAGAATCCTCAATAGTTTTGATTTGCATTCAGTTGTGGTCATCCATTCTTCTTAGTGGGACTGCATTTAGGGACTTTTTTTGGACTATTTATATGTCAATACTCCTACCAATATGGATGCACTCCGCATCTATGCAACCAGGTATATTAGCATTGAAGAAAACTTGAAAGTCAAGAATAGGGAGAAGGCTCAATCCACAACCCCAGCTCTTAATACCCAAACTTTCAAGAAGAAGTGTGTCAGCAAATATGAAAATTACACTCCTCTCAATGTTAGTCGAGATTTTCAAGAAGTGTTTCATCTCGAACTAGTTCAGCTATCCCAAGCCACACCATCTCCTCAGTTTGTTGATCCAACCAAAAGGTGTATTTATCACCAAAACCAAGGGCACAACACGAAAGAATGTAACAAAGTTCATGATCTCACAAGTTTGAGGCTTTAGGGTGCTTTGTCTAGAATGGCCACGCTATGCATGACCGAGGATGCAAAGGATGGCGTGTTGGGGGTTGAGGTTGAGGCTTCCGAAGTAGTCACCAAGGTCAGGGCTAAGGAAATCATCTAGAGCAAACAACAACACCTCAGCTTAAGCAAGAGAAAAGAGAGAGCAACCCAAATAAAATCCTAATGAAGTCAAAGGGACTATCAACATTATTGTAGGAGGATTTCTAATGGAGGTAGCTCTAACTTAATGAAGATGAGGCATCTCTGAAGTATCAACTCAATGAGCTTCCTACCACCTTAACCCCTCTCATCCATCACTTTTAGGGATGTATAGTTTTGCATTAAAGATCCTAATCAATATGACCCAATGGTTGTCACAACTATCATAACCAAACTGGAGAGTTAGAAAGGTCCTCATTGACCAAGAAAGCTCTACCAACATACTAAACTGATTGACGTTCCATAAACTTGATATTCCTACCTCACTTATCAACTCCTATGCAGACTCTTTATTGGGTATCGCCGATGAGCAAGTGCATGTAAGGGGTTGCATTAACTTGCTGACAATATTTGGTACAAACACGACATATCAAACATTGATAGTTCAGTACGTTCTAATTGAATTTGACACATCATATAATGCCATCATCACCCGCTAAGCACTCAATCAACTTAGAGCCATTGTTTCTATGTTTTATATGGCTATGAAATTGCCTACCGAGGATGATACAATCATTGCACCCCTCAAGCTAAGGAGATATTTATTGCTAATAGAGCAAGTGAGATTTTTTATTATTTCTATGTCTATTTTGTCCTCTTGGGAAGAAGCTTTATATTTTTTTAATGGAAAACGATAACTTTATTTCCCTCTGGCATAACATAAATGGCTATAACTATGGTATTGGGGAAAGAGAAGAAGTTTCCTCCACTGAATCCCCTTCAATTGAGAATGAGTTAGTACAACTCAAAGAAGGTTTATCTCCAATGAGAACAACCTCCTACTTACCGGAGGGCTGCCTCCATTAGAGGAGTTAGAAAAGGAAGAGAAAGCAACCATTATAAGTGTATCTAGAGTGTACGAAGCGCAAAAGAAAATAAATGAAATACTCATATTGACCAAACCACCAACGAAGAAAGTGTAAGTACAATAAAAGGATTTTTTCTTATATCTATAAAATGAAGGATAAACGAAACATTTAGAAATGCTTTGTCTTTTTAACTGTGAAACATCACAATTACGAAACGCACGTCCTAAGACAACATAAGTGAAACATCATTCACCTAAGTGACATCATGCCTTGAAACCATTGAAACCCATCATAAGTGGGAAAACCTCTCATTAATGCTTTAGGGATTCCCGCTTCAAAATAAGTTATGAGCTCTATGAATAGTCGCAAAGTTCAACCCAAAATAAATTGAAAAAAAGACAATTTAAAATGTTTTAAGCTTTATAAATTGGCAAAAAAGTGACATTTGAGTTGAGTAAATCATCCTTCAAATTGGGGGCTTATGTAACACCTATATTGGAGTTTAAAAAGATTATATTATCCACTCATGAGAGTAGGGTATAATCACTTGCAAATATGAATAATTTAGATTGACCTCAAAATTGATTTTTTGTTACAATAAACTTAAACAATCCAATACTTAATAATGAGTTGTATTTGGATATTAACATAGGCCAAAAACTTATAAATATAGTTTTATATTCTAAGAAATACTTACTCAATCTTATTTCTACTTATTAAATATTTTTTAAATATTTATCTAAATTCTTACTAATTAGTGTTAAAGAATCTGATGATCAATTTCAACAATTTCAGCTTTATGTTTCATCAATAATGCTCAACAAGCATTGTTAAAAAATATTAATTCAACAAAAACTCAATTCTCTCAAACACTTCTCCCAATCTACCTTATCAAATTTCGGCTTAGCTTAAGTATCAACACTAAGCTAGTAATTTGTTACTCTTGTTTATATTATTTTTTTTTCCCTACAATTCTTTAAATGAACTGGAAACAGTAGTTAGAATTACAGTAACATCAATCATTATATTTAATTAAATCAATTGTTAAGATTTGTGTAAGTCTTTTAAACATATCAATTTTAGCTATCATTATGTTCTAGATGAATTTCTTCTACTTATTTTATTGATAATTAGTTTATGTTCAGAAATCTGACAAGTTATGTTTTAGTATAGTCTTTCTTTTAATTTTTCTATTTCTATTCAAGCAAATATGACTGATGTATATGTTTTGAAGATGGTAGCATAAAAAGTACACCATCCCATCAAAATTTACATTATATTTCCAAGAGTTTAACGGACACGAGTTGCAGTGCATTTACTAACAAGGAAAAAAATTATGAGAAATGCATGAACAAAAACAAACAGCGAAAAATAAAGTGAATAAAATAATCTGTCAATATATATATATATATAATTGAATGAAAATATAAATATTTAGTTTAAAAGAAAAATAAAATAGAAAATATGGAAATCGGTCTTCAGTTAATGAATACATTGTGTGTTTTTTTAAACAATAAAAAAAACTAATTGATTTTTAGAAAATAATTCATTATTTATACAAACAAATTGATTATTTAAAAGAAAAAAAAATAATAATTAGAAAAAATGTTGAGATCGAATTTTGAGTAAAAGAATTAATTGATTTTTAAAACAACCTATTGTATAACAAAATGCTGTTTTTTAAACAATGGATGATTAAATTAATTTTTTTTTAGTGATAGACAAATGATTGGTATATATAAAATTCGGACACTTAACTAACAATTATTACGGAAAATATATATACTGCAAAAATTTTCGACCGTTTTTTAAGAGAATTAAAAAGTATGGAATTTATACTTTTATTTTATTTTATATTCTTTTCTTATTACACAACTAAAAATGTTTTTTTTTTCTCTATCCATGTGCCAAATGGATATCTAAAGAAATGAAAATTAATTATAATTTATATATTTTTAAAATTAAATAAAATATTTATATTAAAGATATTTTAATTAATCATTTGTTAACCTGTATTATAACGATATATACTTAAATAAAAATGTAATATTTTATTAAACATATTATATTTTTAATGCATATATATTTTAAATTTATTTCATTGATATTTTATATTATTAATTTCCAAATTTCTACTAATTACAATGTATAATATGGGTGATAATAAAAATGAGTTCAATATCTCTCAAGAATATTTTAAGATATTAGAAATTAGATAATAATGAGAATGTTTCTATACATATTTCAAATAGTTTTATTTGTCTTCCAATATTTCTCTACTTTTATTTATTAACTTCTTCAAATAATTAGTTTTTGGAATGACGTTGAAATTTCTTATGTTTCGGAATGATGTTGAAATTTCTTATGTTTTCATTAGTTTTATTTAAAAATTTATCTAAAAATAAAAATTATTATAATGGAGTAGTATTTTTTCACAACTTTTTTTTAAGGTACCTTTTTAAGATATTTTTTTCTTTCTACTCATACTAGGCATAGATTAGAATCATTATATGAAATTTACTAAAAAAAATTATAAAAGACTAGACCAAATTTTTGAAAAGAAAAAAACAAAGCAAACTATTAAACCAATTCATAATATGAAAAAGTAAAAGAACAAAACTAGGGAAAATCCATCAAAGAATGAGAAAAAGGTATATATCTTATGTTAAAAAACAAAACAGCAAAAGAAAGAAAATCAAAACTAATGGTACACAAACCCTCCATCAAGTATAAATTCTAACAGGTTTTTTAGCAATCTTGGAAGCACCTTTCCCCGCTTTCCCGTGTTTTCTAAAAATTATATACATCATTTCAACTCATTTAAATCACTAACGACTCTCCAGTTTCACCTGATTTGCCCAATATTAGAAACCAACTTATAGTTCATCTCAAACTTAGAAATAACTTAAAAAACCTATCTCCCTTCAGCATCCCCACAAGACATGAACATATAACAGTTGAGTACAATTTAGTATTCTTTTCTAAATGCATACCTTAACAAGATTTTAAACATGTTTAAATAATATAACATATAAAAGGAATAACAAATTGATGATAAGAATATTTAATCATCTTAGTAAGTGATTATATCATAAGCATATCAATAGACAAACGATACGTGAACTTTCATTTGAAGTCCAAAGATAATAAATATTGGCTTCATTATTTTACAAATGCAACATCATTTATATGGAAAAATGATATGCGAAAACTTTCATTTGAAGGCCAAAGATAATAAATATTGGCTTCATCATTTTACAAATGCAACATCATTTGTACGCTGGAACCATTCATATTCATATGTATTCAAATAATACTTTTGTATGAAAACAACAATATTAGGTTTATAATTCTTTTTCTAAGATGCACTAAATATTAACAGATGATTGAAGTAAAAATATAGGAAGAGCTCTTGAAAGGAAAGCTTTGTGCATAGGTTAGTAGAGGTTTTGTAGAAGCACAACTCATGCCTCTAAGTTAACTACTCCGTCTAGTATTAATAGTAGTTGCATCCCATCATTTACTTTCTGCATCCAATGACTAAAATGAAATCAGGAAAAAAAAAATACTTTTAGAAAACTCTTTTCAGAATGCAAAAATACACTTCTGAAAGTCCTTTTCAGAGTGCAAATAAATACTTCCACAATATCCTTTCTGAAATATAATTAACACCCCTATCGACTTCTGGAAAATCCTTTTCAGAATATATTTTTTATTTTTAAAAAGCATTTTTCAAAATATATTTTTTTACTTCAAAAAATCCCTTTCAAGAATTTCTTGACTTTCGAAAAGTCCTTTCAAAAAGACACCCTACACCCCCAAATAATTTTTGGAATATTTGTTTCGAAAGTCTTTTCCTGAATATGATTTTTGGAAACCTATAATATATCTCAACGTGAAAAAGAAAAAAACATAACTTGACTATACCGCCTTCCTTTATCTCTGAAACAGCCAACTTGTCCACAACAAGTCATCACAGAAAAGCGTCACCACTTACTTTCGCTGCCGCCACCGAAATCACCTCACCAAAATAAACCTCTCATTTCATATAAAACTATTAAATGACACAATTAAAATTTTGAGAATTTGATGGGAGTGTAAGAGGCAATTGTCAATGTTAACATATGCTGCCACACAAGGCCTATGCCGCTACCACGAATACAATATCAATTATCTACTTTATGTTTCAAAAATGATGTTAGTTCTATTTTAGTAAAGGAATTCATTCGAGTAAGATCAACATCATTTTTAGTTTGTAAGTAAAGTATCACAAGGGACCAATATCATATACTAAAAGATAAAATATATGATTGTGTCATTGATCGTGACAACACCAACACTTCGACGTTATTTTCAAAGTCATTAGATGATTGTGAGAGAAAAACTTTAATCAAGGAGGTTCTTAGAAAACTAAATTTGGAAAACCAAATCATAGGATAATGGATAGAGTTACTTGAGAGAAACATTTCTTACCAAGATAGAAGATTGATGAAAGCACGAGTATCAATGAATTTCAAATTGAGTTGGTCTCGTCTTATCATTGAAACTAACCAATAATTGATCTTGTGGTTTTCTAGACCCTCAAATCAAAAGGTAATGGAGAAGGTGTGATATTAGAAGGAATCAATGACAATGGGTTATGATTGAATAATCACTCAAATTTGAGCTTAAGGTGAGAAATATTTAGATTGAATACGAAACCTTAATTACTGGAAAGGTGTTAACAAAAGAGACTAAAGTAATAAATATCATAATAAAAGTAATTTTCAATTGGTTATTAGGTAAGTAAATAAGAAATACCTAACCAAGGTTCCTGAATTGGCAAAATATTGGGAAAAATTCAAATAGATGAATTGCAATCTCTTAAAATTCAAACTGATGTATGTCCCACAAGAGCTAATATTGAGCAAATTTGTTGTCCAATCTAGCTAATACTAAATATCTAGGAAACGATATCGTTCAGTGATTTAAGAAATGATAAGTAACATTCTTTTAAGAGAACCGACACGTAAACATCTTAAGAAATGAAACAGAGGACGAAAAGTAACGTACAATTAACCAGAGTTTAAGAAAAGAATGTTATAGAAAACAAAAGTCTTGAAAAGAAAGTATATTACAAAGTAAAAATCATAATACAGTATAGTAGATTGATAAGTATCAATTTTGAGTGTTTTTCTAAATGAGAAAGATTGAGTACTTGTGGGTTTAAGTATTATTTAAAATAGTAATTACTCCCAATTTTAGAGTTTTTGGATTGAAATTTATGTTTTGAGTCCTGAGTTAAAGGAAATCATTTAATCTCAATTATTGTGAAATTTCAGGTATAAAAGAATGAAGAAAATGATAGATTGGAAGATTCATGAAAAAAAAGAAATAAAAAGATTAAAATAAAAAAGCCCAAGAGAAAAGTCACTTAACCTAGGCCCAAAACCGAGTTTAAAAGGAGGTTTTTAGGGTTTTGTGAAGCATTAAGACCTAGAGGAACGGAGACAGACGACAAGAACGAAAGCAAAGCACCAATTTTCTTCTTTTCTTGCAATCTTCCTTTCATTGGGTTGTAATGGCTACCATGGGTAGCTAATTCTTCATCTTTGGGATTGAATGTAATCTTTTGAACTTATTCATATTTTAGTGATTTTTATATATAATATTCAGTTTCTACTCAATTGGTATTTTCATCTTGTTAATGCTAGATTTTATCTGATCAATAGAGTCTTGATTTTGATTTTTGAATTTAACTGGGAAGTACTTTTAAGTTTCTGACCTAGATGAAAATACTCAATATATTGGAATACTAGGGATAGGTTTCGATGTATTGATTGCGTATAACATTTGTTCTTAATGCTGGATAATTTACTAAATAGCTGAGGGATCAGTGTTTAGGAAAATTCCTTATGAATTTCACATCAGAGGAATCGGTGTGAATGATTTTTATATGTGCATCAATTGTGAGTAGTTACGGATATTGTATGTTTTTATCAAATCCAAAATATGAATGAGGGAGATAAATGAAGTTGAATCCCAAAGTCCTTCTAGATCTTGCAAACTTCTTTTTATAATTGCTATTTATTCTTTAATTGTCTTTATAGCTTATTAATTCAAATTAAAATAAACCATCTTAAACTTTTATTTGCTTAGTGAATTTGAGATTTAATAGCAAAAATGTTCTCTGTGGGATCGACATCCTTACTTTATAAGTCTATATTACTTTTGACTCGGTACACTTTCCGAAAAAGGTGATGAGAACCAAAAACTGAAGTTTAACCAACCTTAAGCACCTGCACAAATAAATAATTCAAAGGATGCTTTGCAAATTTCAAGTGGACCAATCACCAGGTCAAGGGCCCAAAAACTGCAATAGGCATTGATTGGGTTGATTCAAGACATTTTGACTGCGCAAACAAAGTCTAAGATTGAATTGAAGCCTAATCACGTTCTTAATTTATATGGGCTGATGAAGGAATTAAATAAAGGAGATTTGGGCTAAAATCAAATCATTTGAAGAGAAGGGCCCATAGAAAATGCATCACCAGATTTAATTTAAGTGTAAATGGGCTATTTTGGGCTTAGGTTAAAATCTGAAGAGTCACTCATTATTTTGTGGATGAATTTTAAATTTTTTGTTTTGATGTATTTTGATTAATTTTCTATAGGGCTTAGAGTAGTCATGCTTAGTAAATTGTGTTTTGCGTTTTCCCATTTGATGTAATAATTAGTCATCTATAAGTGTGCCAAAAAGTTGCTACTACATTAAATTTGGAGGCTTCTAGGCTATTGAAGAGTTAGGTTAGCTTTTCAGAAGCTCAAAGGTCTACTTAAGTAAGAAAACACATGTAAACAACAACTTTGATTTTAAAAATACGAATTTGATTCTGAAAATTTCAGAAGTGAAGGTTTCTCTCTTGAGTTCTTCATTGGACTTGCAACTTATCAAGAGCTGATAATCCTTGTGGCATTTTTCATACTTTAGTGTCTTTGTTTTTCTTTTCCGCAAGACATGGGTTCTAAGTAGATCAACCTAAATCTGAATACTTAGGGATCTTGGGACATTCAACTACTCTTTGTTGTGGGTTCAGGGGATTATTCTTAACCGGGTTCACATCAAAAGGTCAACAAGTTTTTGGCGCCGTTGCCGGGGAACAATTTTTGTTTTTAAATTTTGGAACATAACTCATTAAGTATTGGGAATAATTTTCTTGGTTTTTGTTTTTCTTTTGTTCTTATTTATTTGAAAAAAATGAAAAAAAAAGAAAAGAAAAAAAATAATTAATTTGTGCTAATCCTTGCTTGAGTTGTTTTTTATTTATGATGTTGAGAGGACAGGTTCCTGAAGATTAATTAGAATTTGATTTAGAGATTGAGAGAGCATTTAGAAGGAATCGGAGCAAGAAGAGAAGAGAACAACAAAGTCAAATAAGAGAAGAATCCTCTACGACCTTTGTAGAGATACTCAAGTGATACAAGAAGAGATCAGTATGGCTGAGGAAAGGATTCCCCCAACAAGAACGAATCTTGGAGACTATGCCCTACAACAAGGCCCTAGACACTTCTCCAGCATAGCAGTACTGACCACCACTAAAACATTGGAGATGAAGCCAACCTTCTTGAATTTGATTAGCAGTCATCAGTTTACTGGGATGGATGATGAAGATCCATACACACATCTGTCCACTTTCTATGAGCTGGTAGGAACTAAGGGTTTTGAAGAGGGTGCCACTGAGACTGTTTATTTGCTATTGTTTCCATTCTCTTTAGTGGGCAAAGCAAAAGAATGACTCAAATCTAATCCAAATCAGAGTTTGAAAAGTTAGAATGATGTAGAGAAAAAATTTCTCCATAGATTTTTTCCAATCTCTCGCTATATTAAGGCAAAATCTGATATCTCTACATTCAGGCAAGGGTCAGATGAAGCATTCTGTGATGCTTGAGAATGCTTCAAAGTGATGTTGAGAAGATGTCCAAATCATGGTTTTAAAGATATTGCCCAACTGAGTATTTTTCACAATGGTCTGAGGGCTGACACAAAGATGATACTGGATGCAGCAGCTGGGTACACTAATGGCAGTAGATGTAGAGCAGGCAACAAGAATTATTGATGCTCTTGCTTCTATAGATTATCAAGCTCAACATGATAGACAAACAATGCAATAGAAGAAAGGGATGCTTGATCTCAATACCACAAATGCCCTTTTAGCTCAAAATAAAATCTTAACACAGCAGATGGAAGCACTAACCAAATAGATGGCAAAGTTGCCTCAACAATTACAAGCTGTACAATCTACCCAAAATCAAAGTCAATTCATGAGCTGTGATTTTTGTGGAGGTAATCATCCTAATGGGCAGTGCTCTTATCAGAATAATCATTCACATGAAGAGGTTAATTATATGGGCAATCAAAGAAGGCAAGGTGAGTTCTCAGGTAACTATGAAAATAATAATATGTCTCAAGGATGGAGGGGCAATCAGAATCAGGGCTTTGGATGGAAACAGGATGCCAACTCATTTAACAGGCAATCTTGCTTTCAGCAGCAACAATAAATTCCTTCAAATCATGACAGGACCACTAAGTTGGAGGAGACCTTGGAGAAACTTATGCAAACTTCTATGGCCAATCAGAAAAATACTGAAGCTTCTATCTGAAATCTTGAGACACAAGTGGGACAATTGGCAAAACAATTAGCAGATCAATAAGGGAGTCAATTTTCAGCCAACACACAAACTAATCCCAAGGACCATTGCAAGTCAATCACAACAAGGAGTGGGAAAGTTGTAGGAGAAGACATTGGAGATAATCTTGCTGAGAGAGAGAGAAGAGTTGAGGAAGAAAAAATTGAGAGTGAGGAAGAAAAAGAGAAGAATAAAGAGAAAAATGAGAGTGGTGATGAAAAAAGTGAGAAAAATGAAAATAATGAAAATCAAGTGAGAAACTCTCCTTTCAAAAATGTTGTTCCTTTAAAAGATATACCTTATCCACATGCTCCCTCAAGGAAGAGTAAAGAGAGGCAATTTATAAGATTCATGGATATCCTCAAATAGTTGCAAATCAATATCCCTCTCACTGAAGCCTTAGAGCAAATGCCCACTTATGCCCGATTTATGAAAGAATTGTTGACTAAGAAGAGGAAATTTCCTGAGCAAGAGATAGCGAAATTAGAAGTTGGATGTAGTGCTATTATTCAGAAATCTTTGCCACAAAAATCTAGATATCTAGGAAGTTTTACTTTGCCTGTTATCGTAGGAAATCTCACAGTGGGAAGAGCTTTATTGGACCTTGGAGCAAGCATCAATCTTATACCTCTTTCCATGCTAAAGAAGATTGGAGATGTTGAAGTGAGACCTACAAGCATGACTCTACAGCTAGCTGACAGGTCTATAAAACATCCTTATGGGATTGTTGAAGACTTGATAGTAAAGTTTGACAGATTCTTGTTTCCGGTTGATTTTGTGGTCATGGACATCGAGGAGGATGCTGAAGTTCCTCTAATTTTAGGAAGGCCATTTATGAAAACTGCCAAGGTCCTGATTGATGTTGATAAAGGGCAGCTTAAGGTATGTGTGCAAGATGAAAAAGTAAGCTTTGATGTCTTTGAAGCTATGAAACATTCAAGTGGAGCAAAAAAATGTTTTAGAATGGATGTTTTAGATAAAATTTGTAATGAACAGAAGGAGAGAATCTGTGTCTCTGAGCCTTTGATGAAAGCTCTCACCAACAGTATTGATGAAATAAAAGAAATAGAAGTAAAAAAGTGTTGGGAAGAGTTAGAGAAGGCAAAAGAAATTTCAAAGAACAGTGACCAAGAGGAAGAAAAGTTAGAAAAAGAAGCTTCTCAACCACAGAAGATATAGTTGAAGCAATTACCCTTTCATTTGAAGTATGTGTTTCTTGCTAAAAATGGTGAACAACCTGTAATTCTGAGCAGTTTTTTGACAGCAAAGGAAGAGGAGAAAGTGGTTGAAGTCTTGCGGGCTAATAGAGAAGCTATAGGATGGATCCTCTCTGATCTAAAGGGTATCATTGCTTCATATTGTATGCACAAGATCCACATGGAACAAGATTTTAGACCGGTGGCACAACCTCGAAGGCGTTTGAATCCTACCATGAAGGAGGTTGTGAAGAAGGAGGTGCAAAAGCTAATAGAAGCAGGAATGATCTATCCTATCTCTGATAGTGCTCGAGTCAGCCCTGTACAAGTAGTACCCAAGAAAGGTGGGATGACTGTGATTCATAATGACAAAAATGAATTAATTCCCACAAGAACTGTCACAGGATGGAGGATGTGTATTGACTACAAAAAGCTGAATCAAGCTACAAGGAAGGATCATTTTCCATTGCCTTTCATGGATCAGATGTTGGAAAGGTTAGCTGGAAAAGCTCATTATTGTTTCCTAGATGGTTATTCTGGGTATAATCAAATTGTGGTAGATCCTGAAGATCAGGAGAAGATAACTTTTACTTGTCCCTTTGGAGTGTTTGCTTACAGGAAGATGTCATTTGGGTTATGTAATGCCCCTGCTACATTCCAAAGGTGTATGCTTGCTATCTTCTCAGATTTGGTGGAGACGTGCATTGAGGTATTCATGGATGATTTCTCTGTGTTTGGCTCTACTTTTAATGAGTGCTTGGAGAATCTTGACACCGTACTGAAGCGGTGTGCGACCACTAATTTGGTACTAAACTGGGAGAAGTGCCATTTTATGGTGACGGAAGGGATTGTCTTGGGCCATAAAATATCTTGTAGAGGAATTGAGGTAGACAGAGCCAAGGTGGAAGTTATTGAGAAGCTGCCACCACCAACCAACATAAAGGGGATTAGGAGCTTTCTAGGACATGCAGACTTCTACAGAAGATTCATCAAAGATTTCTCTAAGATTGCAAAGCCTCTTTGCAATCTGCTCAATAAGGAATCTTCTTTTAATTTTGATGAAGATTGTATGAATGCCTTTGAAACTTTGAAAGAAAAGCTCATTTCTGCTCCCAATTGGAAATGTAATTTTGAACTTATGTATGATGCAAGTGATTATGTTGTGGGAGCAGTGTTAGGACAAAGAAAAGAGAAGATTTTCTATGTCATACATTATGCAAGTAAAGTTTTAAATGAGGCTCAGAGCAATTATACCACCACTGAAAAAGAATTACTTGCTATAGTGTATGCACTAGAAAAATTCATATCTTATTTAATTGGCTCTAGAGTAGTTGTTTTCACTGACCATGCAGCTATTAAATATCTGTTGACTAAATCAAATTCTAAACCCAAGTTGATTAGATGGATATTGTTGTTACAAGAATTTGATTTAGAAATAAAGGACAAAAAAGGTTGTGAGAACAATGTAGCAGACCACCTGTTAAGACTTGATAATGATGAGGTGACCACTCTTGAGCCAGAGGTACTAGCTGAATTTCCAGATGAAAAGCTCTTAGCAATTCAAGAAAGACCATGGTTTGCAGACATGACAAATTTTAAAGCTGCTGGAGATATTCCTGAGCACTTTGACTAGTACCAAAAGAAAAAGCTCTTCAAAGAAGCAAATCAGTATGTGAGGGATGATCCTCACCTGTTCAAGATTGGTGTAGACAACTTGCTAAGAAGATGTGTCACTAGAGAGGAGGCCAACAACATTTTATGACATTGTCACAACTCGCCATATAGAGGCCATTTTAATGGAGAAAGGACAGCTGCTAAAGTCCTTCAAGCTGAATTCTTTTGGCCTACATTGTTCAAAGATGCAAATGAATATGTGCAGAGATGTGACAATTGCCAAAGAACTGGAAGTATTTCCAAGAGGCATGAAATGCCTCTACAAAATATTTAGGAGGTTGAAGTCTTTGATTGTTGGGGGATTTATTTTATAGGACCACTGCCATCTTCATTCTCAAATGAGTACATCTTACTGGCAGTTGAGTATGTGTCTAGATGGGTTGAAGCAATCCCTACTCAGAAAGTTGATGCCAAAACTGTGATCAGATTCCTTAAAAGAAATATCTTCTGCAGATTTGGCACTCCTAGAGTTCTTATTAGTGATGGAGGCTCTCATTTCTGTAATGCCCAACTTCAAAAGGTGTTAGAGCACTATGGCGCTAGACACAAAGTGGCAACAACATACCATCCTTAGACTAATAGTTAGGCAGAGGTCTCTAATAGAGAGATCAAGAAAATCTTAGAAAAGACAGTGGTCTCTTCTTGAAAAGACTGGTCAAGCAAGCTTGATGAAGCTTTGTGGGCTTATAGGATTGCCTTTAAGACCCCTACAACTCTCTCTCCTTTTCAATTGATCTATGGTAAGACATGTCATCTTCCTGTAGAGTTAGAACATAAATCTTACTGGGCTTTGAAGCTATTGAATTTGGATGCTAAAGCTTCTGGAGAGAGGAGAAAAGTTTAACTAAGTGAACTGGAAGAGATGAGGTTGAATGCTTATCAATCTTCAAAACTGTACAAGGAGCGAGCAAAGGCCTACCATGACAAGAGAATTTTAAAGAGGAGCTTCTATCCAGGCCATCTGTGTTATTGTTCAATTCAAGATTGAGGCTATTTCTTGGAAAACTGAAGTCTAAAATGGTCATGTCCCTTTCTAGTCAAGCAAGTCAAACCCTATGGTGCAGTGGAATTGGAAGATCCTAAGTCTCAAAGGAGATGGAATGTAAATGGGCAGAGACTGAAGCATTACCTTAGTGGTGAGATTGATAGGCTTGCCACAATGATTCATTTGAGCGACTAACGAGCATCAGGCGTCAAGCTATATGACATTAAACGAGCGCTTCTTGGGAGACAACCCAGTATTTGTGAGTTTTTAATTTTATGTTTGCATATTTAGTATTGTGTTAGTTTGATTCAGCATAAGCCTTAGATCACTCTTTAAAAGTATTAAAAATAAAAAATAAAAATAAAAAGATCAGCCTCCTAACCAATTTAGCTCTTTTGTTGCATGGCCTAGGGACAGGCCCAATTTTCATGGGGAAGGAGGAGCAACATTTGTAGGAGCAGGGACATCCACAGCTGCAGCATATGAGGAGGAAGCATATCATTATGAGGGGAGATTCCTGATAAAACACTTGCTTCTTTAATTAAATATTGTAGTATGCTTGTGATTGATTTTCCATTAAGTATTTATTTTTTTATTTGTTATTTTTTATGTTTGATGTGTGGTACTTAGCTTAATTGTGTGGTTGAGTAGAAATTAGACTCATAATTGTTCTAAATCAGATCAGCTTATTATTGGGAAATTTTGAGTGGATTAGAATTTTTGAGTTAAGTTAAGTGGATAATTGATGCATGAAAATTGAACAGGGTTATGACTAGAACAAGACTTGATAAAAATTGAGGAATTAAAACCAATTAGCCAAGTGAGTTGTGAATCCTTAAATAGTTGAGAGTTGAGAGTTCCACTAAGTAATGTATCAAGTTGATGTTGCCTGGTTTTTTGTGTTATTTTACTTCACTAATGAAAACTTGGAGATGATTAAGGCATTTTTGTATATAGACACTTTAACCCAGAGCAAAAAAGCTAACCAGGTATAATTTATAACCAATTCTTTTGATAATCCTTTGAGCTGAAATTTTTTTTGTTGCACCCTAACCTTCAATTGATATATGATTTTCCACCCTTGTAGCATGCATAAGGAAGGAGAACATATGTGCAATTTTCATAACGGGAAGGGTTGATTTAGCTTTGACATGATGGTTATGTAAAGAAATGGGTTAGATAATTCACTCTTTTGTTCTACTAAAAACAAGTTGAAATAAATAAGCAAAAAGAAAAATAAACAAAAGAGTGAATTACAAAAAAAAATGATGGTTTGAACAAATCAAGAGTTGGTAGATTAATTCTTTCCAAAGGAAATTTTGTCTCATTTGTAGATATGTTCTCCTTATCTGAAGTATGCATTTTGTTATCTGAAAAACCAATGTTCTTGATAGCCCAACCTCATTACAATCTTTAGAAGACCTTAAGATCCATGTTGATTGTGTGTTTGTGATTTGACTAAAAATGAAAGACAACTTTGATTTGTTCAGAGTCAGTGGAAATTGAGAGAGACACTACCCTGTGAGATATTAAGAGAGAAATTCCTCAATTAGGTTATCTTGTCTTTGTTTGAGTTGTTTCTCTTGTAGATTGATTGTGTCTTTTTCCTGCTTTAATTGGACTTGGAATCTCTGATCTTTCTTATATTGAATTCTTATTTTGAAATTGAAAGTTGTTCTGATGATTGAACCATGGGTCTGATTTTTGAGCAACCACTGTTTTTTTTTAAGAAAAAATTGTTTTGTGGATTCAATTACTTTGCTTGAGGACAAACAAGATTCTAGGTTGGGGGAGTTGATAAGTATCAATTTTGAGTGTTTTTATACATGAGAAAGATTGAGTACTTGTGGGTTTAAGTGTTATTTAAAATAGTAATTACTCCCAATTTTAGACTTTTTGGATTTAAATTTATGTTTTGAGTCCTGAGTTAAAGGAAATCATTTAATCTCAATTATTGTGAAATTTCAGGTATAAAAGAATGAAGAAAATGATAGATTGGAAGATTCATGAAGAAAAGAAATAAAAAAGTTTAAAATAAAAAGGCCCAAGAGAAAAGTCACTTAACCTAGGCCCAAAACCGAGTTTAAAAGAAGGTTTTTAGGGTTTTGTGAAGCATCAAGACCTAGAGGAACGGAGGCAGACGACAAGAACGAAAGCAAAGCACCAATTTTCTTCTTCTCTTGCAATCTTCCTTTCATTGGGTTGTAATGGCTACCATGGGTAGCTAATTCTTCATCTTTGGGATTGAATGTAATCTTTTGAACTCATTCATATTTTGGTGATTTTTATATATAATATTTAGTTTATACTCAATTGGTATTTTCATCTTGTGTTTAATGCTAGATTTTATCTGATCAATAGAGTCTTGATTTTGATTCTTGAATTTAACTGGGAAGTACTTTTAAGTTTCTGACCTAGATGAAAATACTCAATATATTGGAATACTATGGATAGGTTTCGATGTATTGATTGCGTATAACATCTGTTCTTAATGCTGGGTAATTTACTAAATAGTTGAGGGATCAGTGTTTAGGAAAATTCCTTATGAATTTCATATCAGAGGAATCGGTGTGAATGATTTTTATATGTGCATCAATTGTGAGTAGTTAGGGATATTGTATGTTTTTATCAAATCCAAAATATGAATGAGGGAGATAGATGAAGTTCAATCCTAGAGTCCTTCTAGATCTTGCAAACTTCTTTTTATAATTGCTATTTATTCTTTAATTGTCTTTATAGCTTATTAATTCAAATTATAATAAACCATCTTAAACTTTTATTTGCTTAGTGAATTTGAGATTTAATAGCAAAACTGTTCTCTGTGGGATAAACATCCTTACTTTATAAATCTATATTACTTTTGACTTGGTACACTAGCCGAAAAAGATCAACATAGATCTTGAAACAAAATAAAGGAAGATTTATCTAAAAAATCAAGACTAGCTAATCCATGTGCACAAGCATTACCTTGTCTAAAAACGTAAGTAGTTTCTAATACTGTGCTTCTAAAAGCTTATAAAAGCTAATTTAGAATTGTATTCTAACAAGATTTTTTTTTTTTTCATTTCGAAAGTCTTTGACACATGATTTATCAACCAAACAGTTATAAATATAAAAATTTCATAGAAGAGGAACTCTCCATTACTATGATATCTCCTCCTTGCTCTATGTCCATATATAAAATACGAGAGAAAAACAATAAAGAGCTAAGAGTTGAAATACATAAAACGGATAAGCTCATCTCTAAGAAAACAAACATTCTCATTCTCCTCCTTAACGCATTATCAAAAGGAAAAGAAAAATATAATAATAAGAAAAAAATCATACAAAACAACATCTAACCATTGTTCAAGCAAGTTTGAAATAACTAATTATCCATAATCGATTATCCTAAACAAAAATTTGTTTCAGAAAATACTACTCTATAAAATAATCGATTATCATCCCTCGTAATCTATTATTTTACATAAAAATAATGAATTTTATGTAAATTTAATCTATTATTTAGTTATTTAATCCATTATTTCATTAAGTTAATCAATTATTTCTCAAATTTTGTATGCACAAAGTAGACATTGAAAAGGTTAATACAAGCATGAAAATCAAACTTATTTAAACATAAACTTACTAACTACACACATAAAAATGATCAAACATTTTTTTTGAACATTACATAAATTTTTAATCAAGAAATACGGTCAAATGCATGGGATACATGAAAGAAAATCCTAATTTTCATTAGATTCTCCATTACTCTAAACATTCAGCCTCTTTAATTATCTTTTAATGCTCTGAAGAGACAGATGAATGATTTCCAATGTTTCATCATATTCTTCATCCTTCTTTAAGTGGTAATTATATATTTTGTCCAACCTAATTAGGAGAGCTTGTTCAACAGATGAAAGATGTTTTTCTTCTCTTTCTTTTGCTTGGACTGAATTCATCAGTTTGCGTAGGTTCAGGTTGATCTTAAGGCATATGCGTTTATTCTTTATTCTTGTATACACATTATTGTCCTTTTTAACCATTCCCGTCGTGTGAAGCACAAGTTCCTCAATTTTAAAGAGGGATGAAAAACAACAGTACTTCCCCCTTCTAAATCCAACTCTTGAAAGGAAAATTGCAATTGGAATATGATAAAAAGGAAGCCTTTTTTCTTTAAACATAATTTCAGAAATAATTGCTGGCCAATAAAATTGAATGCCAGTCTTGAAAGCAAATATTAGTAGTATGTCATCCTTAGTAATTGTGCATGATTGCTCTCTCGTGGAGCCAAAATCCAAGCAATAACAAAGGCTAAAATACTTTTCATCCATATTCACACCTCATGTTTTAAAATTCTTGAAACTTTTTCCTTGAAAAAAAGCATGATTTCTTAAACAATCTATGTATGAAAAAATTTTATTGAAATCTTTTAGATTTGAAGAAACAATTTGACCCTCTAACTTAAATTCAAGAATGTTAGCCTAAATGTAATAATCATTAATATTATTTCAGTGTTTTTCACCTCTGAGATCAAAACTCCCTCTATATAAGAGACCTTTGAATAGAAGATCCTTTATAAGTCAGGGTAATATTTACCTTGTAATTCTACAAATGTCTTAAAGCCTTGAGTATGTAGAAGCTATTGGAAGGTAAAGCCTTACTCTTGAAATAATCCAACAGAATATACTTCTGAGTAATTTTCCTATAACTTTAAAATCTTCTCAACTCTTCTATTGCATTCTCTTCACTAATCCAACCTTTAAGTGATGTTGGAACTTTTGAATAGTAGGAGCTTTACCTTTCTTAATTGCAGAAAATTTAGCCATTTTTAATTGATAAGGAGAGACCGTTTCTAGAGAGATTAAAAAAGGAAAGAATGGACACTGCAAGGATATGAAAGATGCAACAAAAATTTGATTTTAATCAAGAAAATAGTAAATATATGAATAAACCTTTTCAAATGTATTTGTAGATACAAATATAGTCCTTTGGATAATTAAAATCGAGTTCGATCAAACTAATTTTGGAAAATCATTTTTACCCGGTGTAATAGTGGTAACGGTAATTTTAATCAATTAAATCCTAATGATAATCAAATTGAATTGTTCATATTTTTAAAACTCATGCAAGCATACCTAGATAATCAATTATTATTCTTTATAATTGATTAAAATAGTAATGGTTTAAAAAATACTCGGATAATTGATTAAAATTTGTGCAAATCGATTAAAATAATGAACATACAACAAATTTTAGATCTAAATAATCCATTATACATCAATTTAACATATTATTTAACATTGAAAACATCACCAAGCAACACACATGTTATTTTCATCTATTTATTCATTAATTAACGTAGAAAAGGAGAATTACACCTTTATTATCATTTAAAGAACACATTCATCTTGATTCCTTTAAATCCTTACTTCATAGAAATATTTTTTATCTTTAAATTCTTTAGCTCCGCTCTTACAAAACAAACAAATAATGGTTTAGACTAAGACCCGAACACAACTTTGGAGATACTTTTCTAAATTTTTTAAAACCTTTTGGTTCCCTGATAGATATAAATCCAAGTCCAGATTTATCCTCTATATCTCTTTCAAGAATTTAAAATGACATTCAAGTGATACTTCTCAATTGTTAATATTGAAACTTCACTTCAACAAACTTTACTTTTCCTTTCAAATTCTTGCAAGATTCACATTTAGAAAATTCAGCTTGCAAATAAGTATCACAATTACAAGAGGAATTATAAATCATTTCCAAACCTTCTAAATTAGTTTTCAAGTTTGAATTTTACTGGCTTCTTCATGCACTTCATTAAATTCATCAAGAAGTTGATCATGCATTGTTGCTAAATACACTTGTTGAAGTGTAGGCAAATTTTACTAAATCCAATAAAAACTATACATAAAAGAAACACAATAAACCCACTACCCTCAGGTCATCATAAGGATGAACTACTCTGATACCAAATGTAACATGCCTAAAATTTATCATCTAACCAGTTATAATATGCACATAATTAATAAATATAATATATACATATCACATTCAAAATTAGTTCAAAATATAACCCTCCTCTTAGGGGTTTTAAATGTACAATACAAAACAGAAGTAAAACATGCATAAAAAAGAAAGAAGATCATGCGCTTCATCAACTCATAGAAGAATCTCAATACCTGCGAAATTCTCTATTCACGTGTAACACACAACCATAACAGATTTAAAAAAAAAACAAACAAAATAGCAAAGAAAAGGGTAAGCTTTAGACTTTAAAATGTAAAATCATAAAGTTTAAATCTTCTATATTAACCAAAATACCACAACTCAAACACTCATCAATCATCTCATATATCACACTACCATTTTCATTTCTATACAATAAGACATGTTATACAGACATTAACTTATATACAAAGATACTTGACTCTATTTCTGCAAGACTCGTGCATTGAATAGATCTAGAGGTTTGCACCTGTTATACAACTCCAGACTGTGAATCCACACAGCCTCCAAATCAATGAATCAACAATCTTGTATGATAAGGGTAGTCCACCTGAGTCTGTTATGAAAAGTTATATTTCAACTGCAGTCACTCAATTCGAACCTCCATCGACTCTCACCACCTAGAAATCTTTATCTGTGTGATATTAATATACTAGTAGAGTTTATATACCTCCTTCTAGAAGAATCCCAAGACAATGCACAATCTTAAACATCTCAACACAAGTATCTCCTTTTCTAAAGATACTATGTCTCAATTACAAACCATAATATCTCAATATCATACCATACATTATTCATAATAAACCTAAAGTGCACCATCAAAGCAATTCAAGCTCAGTTCAATAACCAATTTCATAAGACCCATACAATATCAAATATAAAGTTTCATCATCCTATCACATACCATGACTCTATCAACATCATATCAACATAAAATTCTCCAGTACATTATAACTATCAATTCTATACAAATCAAGTATAAGAATTTAATTTCAAATAATTCAATCGCAAGCCCTGCAAGAGAAATTTAGAACTTGGTGACCACGTCACCCCCACATTCAGGTAATCTACCTTAAGGTTCTATTGAAAAATAAAACTATAAACTAATAAAACATGTAACTAGCTTCCCTTACCTGGCTTAAAATAGAGCACTTTCTAAAATAGCTTCAAAGCTTAAAAACAACATAGGATCTCCTAACATGCATCACAGAGTTCTGATCAGCAATCAGACTACACCACTAAGACCATGAACTAACATAGACTCCTGCTGATGCCATAGATGTCACATGCAAGCAACTTTTCTAGAATACCTAAGAATAATTGGAGATTGACTCAAAGAAAATGAGTAGAAAATGAACTTACATTGTTCAAGAATCTGATAAGATACTCTTTCTTTACTCAACGTTAGGAGCCTAGGGGTGACCTCCAATTGTCAGTTTGATGGGGAATGAGGTCAGAAGTTTAGAGAGAAGGCAAAGAAACTATAGAGAACCTATTTCTAAAGATATGGTAGTTCTATAAAATGAAATATGAATAACTTGTTTTCCTATTTATATGAATTTTGTATTTAAACAATAAAATATTCAAATGTCCTTTTACTAATACCACTTCTACTCTAAGCCCATTTTCTAAGTTCTCACCCACTACTACACTAGAGCTAATTTCTAAGGTCCCACAAAAGTCATTCAGGTTTTATATGTCTAGGCCTACCACACTTATAACCTATGATTTTGAGATTGATTAGTTGCCAACCTTTATTTTTGTTCTTACTTCTCAAGAACAAAACCTTTTAATAAACAAACCCAAATTTTCATTATCTGAATGTGCATCCATCTTTTTTTAGCCAGCTTTTAAGGTAATTTTTTTCTTCTTGCTGCCTTTTTCATCCTTGAGTCTTCCTAACTTAAGCTCATGTTCTCTCAACTCTAAAAAAATGTTGTCATATGCATGGATGTCATGTCCCTTGATTCAGAGATTGTAGTAACCTTTGTCTATCAACACTAGTTCAAACTTTTTAAGATATATTTAATTCTCTAGTATCAAATTTCTTACCTAGAGTAACCAAATTATTAACCACATGAGGGAATCTTTTATAGACTTCATAGATGCTTTCATCATGTTGCATTTTTAACATCTCATACTCTTAGATCAAAGTGTTCTTCATTGCTCTTTTCACCTTTTCCATACCTTAATGGGTAACTTTCAACATTTCCACATTTCTTTAGTAGTTTTGCATATAAATTTTATGTAGAACTTGTCTAAAGTGAAAGTTGAGCTATAATGTTTCTTGCTTTTACATCATATTGAGCTTTTCTTGTCTCATTAGTTGTCCAAAAGGAAAAATCTTTCTCTTCCTACACATTATTAATTATATGTATATGAATATGTGGTCCATTCTTTATGACATCCCACATGCCCCTATCAACAGATTTCGAAAAGATATGCATTCTTACTTTTCAAAAGGAATAACTTTTCACTATAGAAAAAAAGGTTTGTTTATAGCAGCACCTTCAAAAAATATTTGGTTTTGCATAGCCATTTAGAAAATAGATTAGACTCTTCGTTTTGAGTAACTTTCGAAAACCAACTTTTAGGACAAATGTTAAAAAATAATGTAAGGCTAAGCTAAATCAAGTGGGGGATGAATTGATTTTGAAATTTTTTTCTAAAAGATCTACCTTTTCTTAAACACTTTTGAAAACTAATCTTATTAGAAAATTTAATGTGATTGATTATGAAATGAAAACCGATAAAGATTACACACAAAAAACATAAACAATGCTAACAATATAAAAAAGACAAAGAAAAAGAGAGAAAGATCACACATAACTTATATTAGTTCAAATCAAAATAGATCTTACTTCCATTCTTATATATTCAACCTTTAAACAACCAAAATCCACTACCTTTATATGTTTAATACAATCACTCAACATATTCAAAATATATACAAAATAGGAAAACACAATAAAATTAGCTATTGAATACAATCAAGAAAGACACGTGCAATCCTTCTATCACACCGAGAGGAAACTATAATATTCAACTCTTGAATACTAAAAAAGAAATAAATTGAAATCAATCTAGTAACACAAAAAATGAAAAATGCTACCAAAAATACAACAAAAGCATTCACAAGTATAACAATATTACACAATCTTTGTATTTCTTTTACTTCATCAAGAATTCTTATAAATCTTTTAAACACTCTTTTAACATATCCAAAAGATCTCTACGAATGTTTATAATTTCACTTTTAACATATCAAGAATGTTTATAATTTCCCTTTTAAAAGTATTATCAAAAAAGAATTAAAGATTCTATTCAGAATTCGAACTCTGATTAAAAACAAAGCGTACTTAATTAACTTTTAACACTTTTTTCCAAATATTATTGGATGATAAATATTTCGTATGATAGTAACAAAATTCTACTAAACTTAATTTAACTAAAATTTTAATAAAATTTAAAACATCAATTTTATCTTACTTCACTACTAATATTAAATTTAAATCTTAATTTTCTAACTAAAATAGAAATTTTAATTCAAATATGAATCTTGAATTCTTATAAAATTTTAAATTTTATTTTAAAAAATAATCTTAATATTAATACTAAATTTACAAGTTTTAAAATATATAAAATTGAACAAAAAAAAGACTAACCTGTTGTAGGGTAGTATCGTGGCAAAGCGGTTGTTCACGATAGGAGCTTCTACTCGGAGAGGTAGAGTGCTTCTTCCTGCACCTCCAAGTGTTCTTAGGGCACCTCTAAAATTTAAGAAAATTTCAAGTCTTCCCTTCAATAAATTACCATATTATCCTTGATTTTGAAAAATGATAAACTAGTAAATGGAGGTGGGAGACCAGAGGTGAGATGATGGTGGTGGTGCAAGGTTGTGGATGGTAGTGTGGGTGGGAAGTTTGCGTCGTCGGTGGCGGCGGAGTAGTGGAAAAACGGCGGCACGGCGGAGTAACAACGGCGGAAGGTCGTTCAAGATAAGTGAGGTGGGTTGGGATATTTCGGAACATGTGTTCCGGAACATTATTTTGGTTTCGGAAATGAATTACGGAACCAAGTGTTCCATAATATTAAATTTGGGGGTGCTAACATATTATGGAATGATCCATTCCCTAATAGTTTTTATTTTGTGTTGCGGAACCACCTGTTTCGGAATAATGTAAATTTTTTAATTACGGAACAGGTTGTTCCGTAACATATTTTTGAAGATTTGAGTTTAATGATGCTGATTTTTGTTGCAGTTGTCTAAAATGATTGATGAAGTTGATAATATGCAAGAATTACAATTAGTTAACTATGATGGTGGTGATTTGGCCAATCATTTCATGACTGATGAGGTAATTTGATTTGATTGTGTCATTTGTGTATGAAATTTGAAATCTAAATTTAGTAGTTTTGATATAGGTATTTGCAACACGAGATGATTTACTAGAATGGGTTTGTAGAGTTGCATTTGATCTTGGGTTTGTGATTGTTATACTTAGATCAGACAAATCAAACAGACAACCTGGAAGAAAAAATTCATTTTATTAGGTTGTGAACGGAGTGGTGAGTACAAGAAATACAAAACAGTAGTAGACGTTAGTATTACTGGTTCAAGGAAGTGTGATTGTCCTTTTAAATTAAGGGGCAAACCAAGTTCCCATGGAGATGGTTGGATGTTGAAGGTCATATGTGGTTTGCACAATCATGCATTATCACATACATTAGTTGGCCATCCTTATGCAGGAAGATTAAATAAGGATGAACAAGAGTTAGTTGTGAACATGACGAAGAGTCAAGTTAAGCCGGCAAACATCTTGCTAACCATGAAGGAGAAAATACGCATAATGTGACCACAATTAAGCAGTTGTATAATGCTAGATATACTAATAAGAGATCAGTTAGAGGCCCAAGAACAGAAATGCAATAGCTTATGACGTTGCTTGAGCGTGACCAATACATTCATTGGAGTAGGTATCATATGTCTTCAGAGGTTGTCAGTGATGTGTTTTGGACTCATCCTGATTCTGTGAAATTGTTGAATGCATTTCACATTGTCTTGTTGATGGATAGCATTTATAAAACAAATAAGTACAGGTTGCCATTGCTTGAGATAGTTGGTGTGACTTCTACTGGCTCGACTTTCTCTGTTGCATTTGTCTTATTATCCAATGAACGTGAAAACAACTTTGTTTGGGCATTGCAAAAATTGAAAGGGTTGTTTGTAACGGTCGATTATCCTGAAGTGATTGTATGTGATAGAGACTTGGCTTTAATGAATGCAATTAGCATTGTATTTCCTGAAGTACATAACTTGTTATGTCGGTTTCACATCAATAAGAATGTCAAGGCAAGATGTAAAATGCTAGTTAATACGACAAAGGCATGGGATGCTATTATGGAGGCATGGGGAAATATCATTGACTCAACAAATGTTCATTTCTTTGAGGATTTTGTTAAAGATTTTGAAATACTATGTGAGCCATGGCCATTATTTGTTGAATATGTAAAGAAGACATGGTTGATTCCGCATAAGGAGAAATTTGTAAAGGCATGGGTAGACAATTTTATGCACTTAGGCAATCTCACTTCAAACAGGTAAGATGTTTTGTTGTTTAATGTTAGTGTAGTTATATTATTATTGCCGTTATAGCTTTTAATTGGGTTTTGTAGGGTTGAACAAGTGCATTCCAACCTCAAACGGATATTGCAAAATAGTATGGGAGATCTATGTACATGTTGGGATGTTGAGAACAAGGTCGTCATACTCCAACATAACGAAATCAAGGCATCATTTACGATGAGTTTGCATGTTGTTAGTCTCACTTTCAACGTGACATTGTACAAACATTTGATCGGATATGTGTCAAAATATGCATTGGTGCACATTGCAGAAGAATTTTTAAAGGTTCAAACCACTGGTTTTGATAGTTCCCATTGTGGATGTGTTATTAGACGTACGCATGGTCTTCCATGTGCATGCGAGTTGGCTAGATATCATTTGGGTCTTATACCTCTTACAGAAGTGCACGTAATGTGGACAAAACTCAGTTTCTCATATATCTCATGCAGTGAATCAAGGTCAGAATTATGTATTCAGCAAGATATTGATATCATTGTTGCTCGTTTCAAAGATGTTGATATAGCCGGAAAGGTGGCAATTAAGTCAAAGTTACATGAAATTGCATATCCTGATATGACATCTATGTGTCCTCCAGTTGATAAAGTGAAAACAAAAGGGTCACAAAAGGAAAAAGCAAAATGGTTTGCATTAAGCACTAAACGAGACCCGTCATATTTTGAGCATGTTGATAAGATTCATTCTGTGCATGACAGTAATTGTAATTCAAAGACACAGTTACTTACAAATCCAGTTAAGTCTCTGATTAAGACTAATGAGATCCAGATGCTTGATCAATTTCATCTTGCATGTCACCCATACATAATTGGTGTGATTGATGTGAAAGCTGATGGTCATTGTGTATATCAGGCTATTGTTGCATTATTGGGAATGGGTGAGGAGTCATGATCACTTGTCAGAATGGATTTGTATAGAGTTTTATGTGAATGGTGTGATGAATATGAATGAAGTAATAGTAGGTGGAAGTGAATGATTAGACCAGCTAAAAAAATCTTATTGGTTACGGACACTGAGATGGTAAGTTGTTATTGTACACATGTTATTGTGGTTATGATTTGTTATATGCTAACAGTTTGTTTTTTGTCTAATATATTTAGGTAAGTACCAATAAATGGATGACCATACCAGATATTGGATACCTAATAACATCAAAATACAATGTTGTTTTGGTATGTCTATCATTAAAGCAAAACTTGACAATATTTCCATTTAGAAGCAAGCCTCCTATTAGTATCAGTTCACATCGCATAATATGTATTGGGCATGTTTATGGCTCCCATTTTGTGCAGGTTTGTTACTTATTTTATTCAATTTTTATATGTTTATGTTATTTTATTGTAACTTATTTTACAATGTAATACAGGTAAAATTGAAGCATGGTTGTCCATTACCAACTGTTGATGTCTTGTGGTCCACATATGCATATCCTGTGGCAAGACTATGGTCACAATTGTATCTTAGTAGGATGCAACAATTTCCTGTTCTTACAAGCCAAAATCCAACATATGTTAATATTGAGGACAATTGATGTAATTATATTTTCATATAACATTGTCACCTTTTGTTGAATGAGATGTATTTCCATATAACAATTATAAAAGGGTAAGTAAACGTACTCTTCCAAATGCATATCAAATATACAATAATATGGTCGTTGCAAGTTAAACATAACATAACGAGGTCCTAAAAGTTCAACATATCATAACATGATCCTACAACATAAACATAACATAACTAAATGACTAAGATAGTCAAGTTGGTCCCCTCCCACGAATATGACGATGACGTCGGGTATATACTATCCCTTGCTCAGTAACTCCTCCAGCTAATGTTTAGGCCTCCTGAGCATCATCATAACTAGGAGTGCCTACTTCAACATGGCGATAGTCAATCATCCGGTGCAAAATGTTGGCAATGCGGCTGAATATACCCTACAACAATAAAAGTAATAAAATTACAAGTTACAAAAGTTACAAAAATAACAATGAAAGACTAAAGTTGTTAAATATCTTACAATGTGTCCGCGATCCTGCTGAGATGATGACCGTGATGGACCAACAACCTCAGGCTCAGGACTACGGCGTCGACAACGACCAACAGCATTAGAATTAAACCCAGGAATAAGATATGGATGGGACATGCGTGTATACCAGCCCATGTAATCAGATGAGCAATCATGCGGTTCAGACACATGGGTCAACCCCCAAATGACATGATCATGAAAATGTGTCCATCGGTCCTCAGCCGTGGCTAAATTTCCTGGCTCAATCTGGAAAACTCCAGGTTATAACAAATGGGAAATCGACCCATAATAGGAATATGTAAAAGGCATGAGACATCATCTAAAGAGATAGACATTTCACCGAAAGACAAGTGGAAGGTATTGGTATCCCTTTGCCACCGCTCGACAAATCCAAAAAGTAAACCCTTATCAATCACTTGATAGCTAATGTTGCATAACAGCAACATTCCACTATAAGTAATAAGCTCCTCAACTTTAGCACATGGCAATCCAAGCCTACTCAATTTTCTCCCATGTGATACCATTTTCAACTCTCCATGATCCTAAACCATAACATCCTATATTCAACGAATAACAAGAAAAAACTAAATAACAAATATTGGTCTCAGTGTCATATACTTACCTCGCCTTGCCATAGATTATAAGCAACATGGTGACGATAAGAGAGTAATAGAGAACCATCAATAGGTCCTCCAGGGAATGCCCCAACTTCAGCAGCACCAGGCACAACATCTTTGCCTACTCCCCTTCGATCTCCCCTTCGAACAGAGGCTGTGGGCCTCTCTCTTTGATCTCCTTGAGAACATGCGCCCCTAGTTCTAGCCATGAGTCTGTCAACAACAACAAAATGAAACAAATTAAATTGAAATAAAACAGTTTGAAACGTGTTGTGGAACCACCCATTCCGCAACTTGTATACGGATTCATATGCACGTTGCGGAATAGGTGGTTCCGCAACACACTACGAGGTGTTCAAATGTATTGCGAAACCACCCATTCCGCAATGTGTATACGGATCCGTATACAAGTTGCGGAATAGGTGGTTCCGCAATACGTTCGGACACCTCCAATGAGTTACGGAACCACCCATTCCGCAACTTGTATACGGATCCGTATACATGTTGCGGAATGCGTGGTTCCGCAACTCATTGGGAGGTGTCCGAACGTATTGCGGAACCACCCATTCCGCAACTTGTATACGGATCCTTATACACGTTGCGGAATGCGTGGTTCTGCAACAAAAACAGTTTCAAAATACCCTACCCCTAAATCGTAGATCCCACAAAATCTCCCCAAATACACTACAAATCTTACAATAGATGATACCTACCTCAAATGATTGTAAAATGCAGTGTTAATAATCGATTTCGGATTGAAATTGGCACCCAAATTGCAGCTCAGAATGAGGGGGAGGCGCCGCACGCAGTGGACGAGTAATAGAGATGGAAGGAGAAGGGGTTTTAAGAATCAGGGTGCAAGGGCAAAATGGTATGCACAATACAAAATTAAGGGTATTTTTGTTCGTTTTGCAAATTTTAGAGGTGTCCCAAGAACTACTTGGAGGTGTAGGAAGAAGCACTCAGAGAGGTAAAGACCAGCAGAGGCAGACCACTAGGCCCAACAAAGAATTGGAGTGGGAGTGGCGCGATTCTTCCTGCACCTCCAAGTGTTTCTTGAGGCACTTCCAAATTTTTGAATATTCCTAAACTATCCTTATTCTAAAAGATATTTTTCTCCCTATATACAATAATAGTGTAGGAAGAGGTGTGTGAAAGTGGAAGACGGAGGTGCAGTGAACGTGGACAGTGACGACTAGCAGTAAGAGCTTTGAGCGGCGACGTGTGTCATCGGTAGCAACAGAACGGTGGTAGAGCAGCGGCAGAAAATCTGCGGAGCAGCAGTGGCAACGTTTGGGGTAAGTTGGGTAGGAGGTGTAGTTATATTCTAGATTACAGGTTCCATAATTAGTCCAAAATACACTTTCCGGAAGTGTTTTTTTTTATATTGCTTTCAGAATGGCTGATTTCAGAACACGTTTTCTGAAACAAATATATTTCAGAACAAACTATTTCGGAACGTGTTACATGAATTACGAGATAGGCTATTTCAGAAGTCATATGACACGTTCCGGAACAGCCTGTTCTGGAATATATTTGTTTCAGAAAAATAAGTTCCGAAATAAAGTATTCCGAAACTAAAAAATATGTTCTGGGACATCCTGTTTTGGAAGTCAATTTAAATTTCTGGAACACCCCATTCCAGAATACCTCATTTCAAAACTGTTATTTTCATTAATAATAAGTTTCAAAATGCGGTTTTTCGGATCCGAATGACAGTTTCATAACACTCTATTCCAAAACTTATTATCAACGAAAATGAACACCCCCAAATTGCACCCAAATCACAGAAACTATCCAAAATCAACCACAAAATGTTTAATAATCATACATACCTCAAATGTTTCACGAATATGTTCACGGTGGTTCGTGACGGAATCAAACCAACGGCAACAACAACAAACAGATCAATAGAGGTGTATTGGAGGCGACAGTGGATATATGAAAGAGTGGATGGAAGACTATAAACAACTTTAAAATTAATGGTATTTTGGTCTGTATAGTAATAATGATGGACAATTTTAACCTTTTTTAAAAATTTAGAAATGCCTTAAAAAACAGTTGGAAGTGCATGAAGAAGCAGTTGGTGGGGCAGGAGCCCAATGGATTCTGGAGCGGGCTGGAGTGGAAGTAGTCTTCTTGGACAATTGCTTCTTGCACCCCCACATTTTCTTCCTGCATCCCATATTTTTTAAATGACAATGTTATCCTTGACAGTATATTGAAAGGAAGAAGATGGGTGCTTTGATCTTCATTGTTCCAACTTCAATGGTGGTGCAGTCCATGGTGGTGTGATGCACAATTTTCCAGTAAAGGCTTCTGTTGGTGATTGGAGGTAAGTGATGGTGAGTAGGTGATGGTTGTTGAAGGTGTCAGTCATTCATCATTTAGGATTTGTTTGGATTAGAAGATAGATTTGAGGGAGTGAATTTGAGTTGATTTGAGATAAAAGTGTGAAAAAAGTTGAGTTGTTTGGATCAAGAGAAAGATATTAAGATTTAAATGAAAAATTTATAAAAATTTCTGAATGATGTGATGTGTGTAATAGATAAAATTTTTTTTAGTGGATAAAATTATAGTTAAAATTAATTTAAAATTAATTTAAAATTAAATATAATTAATTTGTTAAGTGTGATTAATGAATTATTATTATTTTAAATATTGAAATTATATGATTATTAATTATTTTAAAACAAAAATTAAAATATTATTATTTTATAAAATTATTTTTATTATTATAATTATTATTTTGAATTTTAATATTAATATTATTTTATAAACTTATTATTAATATTTAATTTTTTATTAAATTTAGTATTATTATAATATAAATATTAATAAATTAAATACATAAGAATTATAATTAAAATACATTCACTCCACAAATCTCTGATCTTGTGCAGAATTACTGTTACAGTACATTCTCGAATTCAGCATTTAAATAATATTTTATTTTTTAAAATTTAAACTTTCTTTGGAAAGAGTATTTGACCGTGAATCCGTGGTACCAAGGAAAAATGTCTTGATGGTATGATAAATTTTTGTGTCACTGATGTTTTGTTACCAGAAAACATTTTGATGATTGTTTGATGGTTTTCGGAAGATCATTTTGCATTCCGTAAATCAATTTTTGGAAGCAAATCTTACGTTCAGAAATTCATTTTCTGTAAGCTAAAAATCAAACATTCCTCTCCTGGAAATCTTTTTCCGTAATACAAAATTTAATTACGGATTTCTTTTTTCGAAACTCAATTCTAACACTTCCAACAAGTTATGAAAATCATTTTTTGGAAGATTTCTAGAACCTGATTTTTGAAAAAAGCTTCTCCCACCACATATTGCACCACCACTGAAGTCGAAACAGTGAAGATCAAAGCATCCATCTCCTTTCTTTTAATAAACTGTTAAGGATAAAATTGTCATTTCAAAAAAATATGGAGTACAGGAAGGTGCAGGAAGCAATTGCCGTCTTCTTGTCGTTATGGGAGGAGTCGCCACCAAGAAGGGGGCCAAGGGTCGTCGTCGGAGAAAGGGGGAGCTTGGGCGGTGGGATCACAATTAATCCCACCTAATTTATACATTGTTCACAATATTACAATTAATATTTTAGAATTTTACAATTTATAACTAAATTGAATATAAAATTACTATTATGAATTACTCAATTCAAAAACAATTTCAAATTACAACATAAAAAATAAATTAAAATGCATTTTGCTATTGCTCAACTGGTTTGAAAAAGAAAACCAAGAAGTTACCCAAACGAGCTAGGTGACTTTAACCTCTACAAAACTTTCACCTCCAACAACTGTCAAATTAAATGTTCAAAACAAAAGTTCAAAAGTAAGGCACCAACCAATGAAAAACATCAACGAAGATTTTGGAGGTTGAATAAGTTATATCAGAAAGACAAAATAAACATTTAGAAAATAAAAATGAGAGCTACAAGAGGAAAATACAGTGTTTAAGGTTTTAACGTGCCACTATGAGATAGTGATGTTAGGCTTTTTCACTACTTTTGTAGTTCCGGCACGTGATTTTGGACGGCACGTGATTTTGGACTCTAGACTTTATTCCACCTTTTATGAAAATATGATCAAGTATGCTACATACCAATTTTGATCCATTGTTTTGTTATTTCTATTTTGAAATGAAATTCTACCCTTATTATTTTCTTCTAAAACTTCATTCCTCAAGTTACCCTTAACTTGTGTGACAAAAAAGTAAAATAAACTGAAAAAAACTGAAATCCATTAGCAGTGTAGCCAGAGCCCAAAATAGAAATTAGTTTTCGAATTGCCTCATTCTGGTAAATAACTTAAAAGTATAATCTACATAAAAAAAAAAATACAGTAATATTAATAAGCAAACAACGTTTCAAGATGCTTGCATTCTCCAAATCAGGATCAAAGAAATTTCTACAAGTATAATGTAACATCGAAATTTGAAACAACATATGCATCTAAGACGCTTCACGTTTTCAAACACTATCTACAAATTCACGAAAGGCATAAGGAAGAAAAGGAAGTTAACTATGACGTATTCTTGTGGACTTTGCATGATACTTTGAGTAAAGATATAACGTTGACCCACAAGAAAAGCGAAGCTCGTTTGCTGAACAATGATTCCTGGACCGAAGAGAAATAGAAATCACATTTTCAACCACTTCGGTTTAACAAGCTTTTTCTCAGCAGGTTTGCGTTGTTCAACAGGAGGAGGTTGTGTTGCCACAGGAGGTTCCGGTTCTGACTGTACTAAAGGCTCAGATTGTTGGCCTTGATCATTAGCAGCATGCAGTTCCTTCAAAGACAAGATATCTTCTTGAAGGTAGGGACCAGTGCTACCTAAACACCCCATCAAATAAGAAAGGAAAAAAAATAGCCTTTTCAGAAGTGCATCTCTAATTAACTAGAAATACACGTTAATGGCATATGATGTCAAAAATAAGTTAAGCTACTATCAGTTATATATTGCTTCATGCTATAAGCTTCACTGCATTTACTTGATGAAGAGACATGTTATGAAAAGATTTGGAGGGATAAATATTTCACATGTCAGGCAACAATATAAATGCATGAACAGTACCGAAAGAGACTAGATATAAACTCTGAAGCAGATCAGTTACAAAATAAAATACACTAGAGTACAACTGCAAACTTGAAGGATTTGAACATCGAATGAGCTTCAAAACCAACCTACAAATACTCTAAAAGTGTCTTCTTAAAAAATGGTCCCACAAGTAAAGAAACCACGGAATTTATATAAATACCAAGCAGGTCAATTTTAGTATTATGAAATGAAAATTTGGTCCTCCATAGATTAGTACTGATATAATAATCAGGTGATAAAATCCTTAACCCTTAAATTGGTCCTCCATAGATTAGTGTCACAACGTTAATTCTCCAAAGATTTTGTCAGGTGAGATAAAAACACGAAAGAAATGCCAAACATGTCCTCTTCTGATGCTAATTTAGTCTCCAGTAGAAAAATATGCAGACATTTGAGATATTCAAAGAATTCATTAGGAAACAAAAGTTTCTGACACCAATCGTCCAAGGATTTGGGGGCTTACTCAGAATAACAGGGCACTCAATGGACTTTAAGAAAGGTAATTCTGAAAAAAGGATTCTCATGACAGGATGAACTTACCTTTTGGGACATCGTATGAGAAGTAGACAATGGCCCCAGGACAAAAGCCAGCATCATAAAAATTCTGAGACATGTCTTTCATCACCTTTTTAGGCGGAGTAGTATCTGCATCATTCGAAGTTAATATGATTTACTTTTCAAATCATATCCAAAGCAACCTTTTACTGGTTAATAATTTAAAATCAAGAGATGATTCATCCTAAGTCATGCTAAACTAATGGTTAATGAGTTAAGGGAATTTGAATTATGCTATATACGTCGGTACAAATTCTAAGCATCATATATCATTCAGAATTTAATCATACATAAATACTAATATGCCTACATATATAGAATGGCTGCTCTGGCAGTGCAATAACTTTAGTCAGGACATCAATTAAACTCTGGACTGTTTCTGATGGGTGGAAGGTAGCCTCCACCGTGTGATTATCTGGGAATCGAACTCTAATTATAGCCTGCAGAAAAGCCCAAACAAACTTAAAAGATGAATTTATTTTTTACCAATCTGATTTATTCATTTCAGCCTTCATAAAGCATTTATGAACAGTGTAAATATATCCCATGGAACAGATCAAATCTTATACACAAGTGAAATACTATCCATATTTAGTTTGATTTGTTTCTGATAGTTTCCTAAATATTTTTTTAAATAGATAAATTCTGAATTTCTAATCCCTAAAACTCATTGGAGTGATTCTCTCATTCTTGTATCTTTTATACTGTTATTATGGAAACATAAAACATAGCATTCACTATTTTCAGTCTCAACTCCAACTATGACAATAATAATAATAATAACAAAAATAATGAAATAATAGTGAAGAGAGGATGCTAGACATTACCTTGGTCATTTGCGACCTACGTGCTGCCTCTTCTGCTTCACGGATTTTTCTAGTCTTCAAGAATTTATCTGAGAAAATTTAATGCATTTAAATTTTAGTGTAATAAAGGGAATAATATGTTATCTAAGCAATTCCAGGCATACAAGAACTTAACTGTTTAACATCACCCTTTTAACAAGTATTATCACCCATGAATTGCAACAAATACATACAATAGCATTTATAAAACCAAAAAGTATAAGATAAGAAAATTTAGATGATGGTTTAAACAGCATATAATAAGATATGGCACTTCTAACTTCCTAAAACTGAAAACAAATGGCTTATTGACCATTGACTAGATAATAATTTTTGTCCTTATACTTTCTTTAAAGATTAACATGCCAAGCATCACTATGGAAAATGACATCCCAATTAAGTTGGCACCTCAAAGTCCGCTAATCATTTGCAGCATGTCAAAGTATATTAAAAAGAAAGAAAAACATACAAACAAGACATGAGGGAACCAAACCAAAAACTCTTGTTCTCATTTTAATTTTTGCTTTCTCGACCTCATTAGATTGTAAATTTTTAGAAGTAAATATTAAATTTGTCCGGTAATGATCAGAATGGAAATGAAATGAGGGGAACAGGATAAAATTCCTCTATTTGAGAGTTTAAAATAGATAGGAGGTAAACGTAACAGAAGAGGAATCATTTTTCGTCATTTCCCCTTGAACTTAAAAATATCACTTCCCTCACAAACTGGGGTGGAATGAGCGGAAACACAAAGATAATGGAATGTTGTTCTGTTAGCAGAATGGTTGCTTTGTCCCATTCCTATTCTTTTCTCATCCCCTCTTTTTGTGTTTAGTGTCATTAACCAAATAGATCCATACAAAGAGTAAACGGAGAAACTGCAAATCAATGCAGATGCATAAGCATACACGACCTGTAATCTTATTAAGGTAAATGTTCAAATCAGAAAATCGGTATTTTCCTGAGATGAAACAGGGGCATAAAAATAGTGTATAATAAGTGGTAAATAAAATTTTACTTTGCTCGTGGAATGATTAGTAGTATCATCATTACCTTCCTTTTTAGCTGCCAAAAGTCTGTGATAATCTTCAGCAGTAAACTCATAGAAGTCATCAGTCACCTCTTCTAGAAACCAAACCATAAACAAAAGTTTAATCAGGATATTTGAGAAAAAACCAGTATCAATAAATTTTTCCAGGAATGTTTTTCTAGTGCCTTGGGATTGTCTATAAGATAGGGTGCAATTACCATTGGATAATGCAGCATCTGATGATGAAGAAACAAATGTTTCAAAAACGCGGATCTCTCGCCCAATTCTTTCTTTCAACGCATCAAGCTTCATCTGCTTCAATAAAAAAATGGTGAAGGAAATATAATTGAAATAAATAGTTCATTGAAGTGCAGAAGCAGTAAACCTGAACCAGGAAAATTTCGGTAGCAGTACAAATGTATAAGTTAGCCCATACATGAGATAGAAATATTCACAATGCCTCATGGAAGATCAAAGATAACAATGATTTCTGAGGACAGGGAGAAAAGACTTCCCCGTTACTGATTTAACAATTCCAAAGAACCAACAGTATATTTATTTTCGATCAGAAGGGCAATCACTTTGAATGCTGAGGTTGCAAATTGAATTCCACATCACACAACTCTGTTTATGGCTGGGTTCACACATGTAACCAGTTTGGTCATGCACAAACAGGTTCTGGAAATATATTAAAACTGCATTCAAGAAAATAGGGCCAGAAGGGTGGGAAACAGCCTCTGTTAACCCTCCACTGTGTGATCCACACAGAACAATTTAGAAAGAAACCCTATTTTTCTTTTCTTTGTTATCTGCCTCTCCCTACACCCCATAGAGTTACATGCACTTCCTCCTACTATTTATTGTTGCACTAAATATGGGAAGTCTGGCTGGTAATTGTCCCCTTCCTCTACTTTGGTATTTTTACGCTTATTGTCTCTACCCTAAACAGACGTAGAAACTCCAACACAGCCTCAAAAAGAGAACAGACAGGAAAATTGAGTTCAAACAAGATAAAAAAAGAGTCAAATTTGAATGGTGGTGCATGAGATTCAATTTTTTCATTTATACAAATGAAATCCCAAATCAATCCCAAAGCCTCGGTCGAAACAACCGTGCTAGAAACAGAAATTCTCAAATTTTATGATCTGATTAGGAAGATCAGTTATCTCAAATTTTTCCCAATTGACATTGAAAAAAATCTGACTGATGCTGTAAAAAAAAAATAATAGCAACATCAACCAAAACATAACTCTAATAACATCAACCAAAAAAATACTTGATGACATCAGCTGAAAAATAGTCCCTTTAACATTGGCTAAGGAAACTTAGACTAATGTTGCCTGAGAAATGACTCTAGTCTAAATCAACCGAAAAATAATACCAACAATTTCAACCAACAAATAACCTATTGACTGAGAAATTACTCTAGTCTAAATCAACAGAAAAATAATCCCAAGAATTTCAACCAACAAATAACCTATATCAATATCAGCTAAAAGATCCTCATTTACATCTGGCAAATAAACAGCTCCACTCACATTGTTAATAAAAAAGATCAAGCTGATATTACTCGAAAAGTAGCCCTGCCAACGGCTAACGTCGTCCCAACCAGGACTAAACATATAAATCTCGACCAAGACCAAGCTAGTGAGAAAGTATGAAGAGAAGAGACAGATGTGAAACAAGAGAAAGTACAAATATTTCAAATTCTTCCCTTTTAGGAAGAATTTAAAAGGGGATGGAATCTTGCAAACTAAATTCCAGAACTCAAGGGATGATTGATAAGAACGTTGACCATAGAATCAAAAGGGGAATAGGAAAAACCCTTTATGGAGTTTAACAAATGAAAGAAAGACTCGTTAAATGTTATAGAAGAAAACACGTAGCCAACCCTACCAAAGTGGGAGATGCTTGATGTAGTTAGTGAGTATAAAATAGCAAAGAATGCGTAGTGTAATCCACAATCTTTTCTTGCAATCGTATGTAAAATAATTCTATGTCAAGGCTCGCTGAACAACACGGGAATCTAGAAAAGGTTGTGGATTAACCCCCTGTACTAACAATTAAATTCCAAAATGTGATTTTTTTAGGCCTACAAATAAGTGTATTATTACAAAAAGGAAAGGTAGATAGTAGTCGGAACATGTGAACAGCTACATTAGCATTAGAACACTAAGTCCCATCCTAACATTAAGCTTATTAAACAAGCACACATCCGATCCCAACACCAACAAGGTCAAAAGCAAAAACAGAAAAAACACAGCAGAAAACAAGAGAAACACAAAATGAAAATTTCAATTCCCCAACTGCTATCGCCAAGTGGAGCAAATTAAGACCTAGCCATCTTAATTCAATGCAAAGGTTGAACCAGCTAATCATAAAAGGGCAATGATGATGTTTTGTTACTCTAGGCTCTAATCCACGAGCAAGCTCTAAACTTAACTGCCTCCATCACTTTTTCAAAAAAGTGATTATAATCAAGTTGATGAGGAAGACAGGAACTAATGGAGATCACCACAAGAGTATATTTTACACTTTCCGCCCCATTTTAAGTAGCACAATTAATTGATTAGTTCTTGTGTTTTTCATCCTTAAAAAAATTCTTTCATTGGGTACCCTGTTAGTAAATATCACTAGCTCTGAGAACAAAAATATTTTGCTTTCCAAGGATGTAAACAATTCAATAAAAAGACCTTGCGAAACCCACCAAAAAATCTTCAATAATCAACAGAAAATATTAAAAATTGATTTTTTTTTATTGGGAACCCTGTTATACCTATCAATGTCAATTCAAAAACGCTAGGAAAACATATAGACAGCGCTGAGAACAAAAATATTTTGTTTTCCAAGGATGTAGACGATCCAATAATAAAAAAGAAAGCTTGAAATAAACCCACCTAAGAACTCATGAAATAATCAATAGAAAGGCAAAAATAAATCAAACCCAGATCAGAAAAGCAGATGAATAGATTATCAAAGAGATGCTGACAAAACAAAATACCCAGAAATCCCACAAAACCAAAGAATTCAAACAAGAAATAAAAAAAGAAGAAGAGGAATTAGTGTAGTAACAGAAGAGAAAAACCTTGGTAGCAGCTTCAGTGTCCATGTCGGTGGAATATTTGTAGGTAGCCCTTCTCTTCCTATTAGGAGTTAGTGCGAAGGAACCCACGACCATTATAAGTGATCTGAAACCGAACTCTTAATATTGTGAAATTTTGTGTCTTCTAAGAGCTGTTTCACTCTCTCTCTCCTCTCTCCTCTCTCCTCTCTCCTCTCTCCTCTCTCCCAGCCTTTTATAATAATCTCTTTGGATCATCACTTGATTATTTTCTTCTTAGATATATGGTAATAGGGTAGTTTCACAAATTTATTTTAAATAAGAAGCACTAAATTCTTTTTTTTTTATTTTCTTTTTCACAGTTTCACAAATTTGGTATTCATTATATGCAAGTAGGGGTTGCACCTCATGATCATCTCCCCTCCAAAAGTTTTCTTTGAGAAGATTATAAAAACATCTTTGAATGTACATCTTGGTTGGATTCTTTAAATTTAACATTTAGGTTTTGTATAACACACTGAGTTTAAATAGTAAAAGGTATTAAATTATATAATTAAATCAACTTTTAACCTTTGAAAAATTAAAAGGTAAATAAAATTTTATAAAAAGGTGAGTTTTATAAAATTTTACTATTGAAGCAAAATTTATAAGAATAAGCTCATGGTGAAATCTAGTTAATATAAAATAAGATTTTATGAGGATCTCTCATAAAAATTGTGCATTGAAAATATTTTTGTGCATGTTCAATTGAGATTTAAGAGACTTTAAAATAAAATATTTGTTTTTTTTTCATAAAAATAAGTTATGTGATATTCAATTGAGATTTAAAAATTTAAAAAGAAACAACTTATGCAATACTCAATCGAGATTTGTAAACATTAAAAAAATATCATATTTAATAAAGACTATAAAAAGATTTTCAGAGACTACAAATTTAGTAATATTCAATTGAGATTTTAAAGCATTTATTGGAAAAAAAATTATTTAAAATTATATATATATTTCAATGAATTACTTTGTTGGTTAGATTTTTGTGTTATTTTTTTATTTTTATGTATAAATATGATTCAAATAAAACAGTTTCGTTAAAATAGTTTATATTTTTCTATTTATATTGAAACTTTCTCGTTTATTTTTCTATAGTTTATTGTGTCAACTTTCTATATCCATTATTATTGGACAGTTCCTTCATCTTAAGAAGATTTTGGAAAATAATATCTGATAAGGAATGGAAGTTTTGTTCCTTTTTTCTGAAATGCTTGTTAAATGTTGATTCCCACTATTCATACATGGAAGGTTTTTTAGGTCTATAGGTTAATCTTATAATCAAAATGGGTTTAGCTTTTCATTTTCGTGAAGAGACTAAACATTTAGATGAACAATGGAAGAAGATAAGAAGAGGAGAAAAGAAAACTCCTCAAGCACATTGGTGTTTAAGGATATGTTTCTCTCTTCCACCACTAATCCCCTACAATTTAATTATGTTTTTATTTCAAGAGCTAGTAATTTTCACAAGCATGCAGTGGTTTGTAACGTTGGGCTAAGAACGAAATTTTTTATTCTAGATAACAAAACACCTTGAGAGAGTAGAGCAATTAGATCAACTCATGAATTAAACACATTCTACCCTCTTCTATTTGAAATTCATTCATATTTATACCAATATCACGTTACCCCACATTAGTTTATTTTTTCAATTTTTTTAATAGAAATTAAATTATACAACTTGACCAATAACCTTTTCTAAATTATTCTTTATACCCCTTTTGTACTACTTTTAAGTATTTTCCTTTCCCTAAACTTGGACCACACTAATGATCATGGTCTTTTAGCTCTCTCAACTCAAAGTGAGGTGGTCAATTATTTCTCAACAAGGCTCAAGGGTTCAACGATGAGTCTTGAGAAGCATGTTTGCCTCATGATGAGTTTTATTATAATAATGTTATCCATAATACAACTAATTATTCACCTTCTAAAATTATATATGGATTTAATCCTTTAACTCCTCTTGATTTATTGCCTATGTCTAACATTTCTATGTTGAAGCATCAAGAAGCTTAAGTTATATTTAACTATGTGAAGAACTCAAATGAGCAAGTAAAGACTCTAATTGAAAGAAAAAATTGAGAGCTATACAAGACAAGCTAAGAAAGGAAGAAAGAGTTCTAACCTAGTGATTAGATTTGGGTACAATCAAGGGAAGATGGTCATTTCCAAGTGCTAGAAAAGATCAATGACAATGCATATAAAATTGATCTACCTAGTAAGTACAACATCAATGTTACTTCTAATGTGTCCAATTTAAGTCTATTGGATGCAAATGATGATGTTTCTGATACGAGGACAAACATTCTCTAAGAAAGGGCAGTGATGAGGACATGAACTAGAGCAAGGATTTTAAAGCACTTGAGGGACTTAAAGGACCTAAAGGACCTATGACCAGAGTAAGGATAAGGAAAGTCAAGGAAATTTTACAAGTGTTGGCAGTTCTTACTAAAACATACCAAATTTTAAAGAATTAAAGCTCACATTGAATAATTGTATCATGAATGAATAAGAGGTTGACCTTAATGGAGACATAACTTGTCATATTCAACTAAAGAATGACGACTTACTTTTGCTTGATGGAACGTCCAACATCTTTTAATTATTTAGTTGAGTTTCAAATTTAATTTGGATTGCTACAAATATTTTTAAAAAGCAGTCAACTTTGGTTAAAATTATAGGCTAAACATTAATAATTTTGCACAGTTACACTTTATCAATTATTTGGAGGCCTTTTGCCATTTATTTTGTTTACCTTGTAATACTACTACAAAAATAAATTAAAATTATCGACGAGACAAATTTATCGGAAACACCCAAAATCTGTCGTATTTACCGATGAATTTTCGACAAAAATAAAATCTATCGGTAAATTGGTTGTATGTAAATTTACCGACGAATTTTTTGAGTTTGTCGATAATTACAGAAGGACTTACTCGTCGGTAAATCCGTCGATAAATAAAAAATGATTAATTTTATTATAAAAATTAATATCTGTATTTAACGACGGATGATATTCGTCGGTAAAAATTTTCGGTAATGATATTTTACCAACGGATAAAATTTCGTCGATAAGTTTCTGTCAGTAATTTAACTTTTTCTTGTAGTATAACTTTTCCAAATGCGAAGAGGTTATATGTAGTGGCCAACAAAGACAAAGAAAAGACAAATCTTGATTTTTTTAAGAAAACAAACTTAGCCTTTAGAGCTAGTTCTTCTTAGATTTTGTGGATTCATAATTGAGATTTAACAAAAGGATTTCATTCCTTTATGTGTATAATTTTTGTGACATATGTTCCCTCTTTGGAATTGTGACATCTTTCTAAAGTTTGATATTATTTTTTTCATAATCCTATAATTTTGATTTTTTATCTATGAACTTAATTTTTTTTCCAATCTAACTAGTCATTAACTTTATTTAAAGGTCTTAACTAATAATTATGACAAGAAACAAAGAAAAAAAAAGTAAGAGCTTGTTACTTATCTCTTGAAGTCCCACTACAAAATATCTTGATACCAAATGATGTCTTTCCTATCCGTCCCTTGTAGCAAAACTTCATGATAGATTGGAAAAAAAATATTTAAACTCACCAAGTCTTAAGAAACTTAATTTTTTCTTAATATATTGAACCAAATGTTGAAACGTTTAAATATTCTCTGCATTCTATTCTTGACAAAAACAATCTTTCATTAAACTTTACTTTAACTCTTGATCGTGGTAAATTGGTTTTAAAAAATCTATTGGAACATTAAGAAAGCATTTCTATGCAAAAAAAAAAATGTAATGTTAGCATTGTGCTACACTTAAAAATATTTTTCATTATAGGTATTTAGTTATAGTTCATATAGTTGAAAAAGAAAATGTTTCATGGTTCAATATTTTCCTTTTAGAAAAAAAATTAATTGTCAACCAAATTTATATGTCTATATTCTTTAGATTCAACTATTTTCATGTATTTTTCAAGTGATTCATAATCTAGTTACGTATAAAGTTAATTCAAGTCCTTATAATTTAAAGAAATATCTCCTCTATAATAAATAAATTTGGCTTACATTGGTTGTTATCACCAAAATTTAATTAAAATCATAAGTCATAAAAGATGAATTTGTTAATTTATATAAAAAAAATCTTTATGCCTTGATGAAATTGAACTCTTATCGCAAATTGAATGAAATTTTATGATAGTAGATCAATATTTTTTATTTTGGTATAAAATTTTGTAAGTAATTGTCAAAAAGGCATTTTAAGATAGATGTGTTCTTACTGTACCTCCATGACTTCATCCTACACCTTCATATTTTTTAAAATACCAAAAATATCCTTATGAGATTATATAATCCAGTAAAAAAACTTTTGTTTATCGGATTATACAATTTGATATACAATTTTTTATTTTGTATACTGAATTCTACAATCTCGTATACAATTTTTTATTTTGTATATCGGATTAATCCAGTATACAACTTTTTTCACATTCTAAACTATACAATTCGATGTACAACTTTCGTATACCAGTACAATCCAAAATGTAAGAAAAAAAATTATATACCAGATTATATAATCCAAAATGTAAGGAAAAAAATTATATATCGGATAATACAATCCGATATATAAAAGTTGTATAATGGATTGTACAATCCGAAATACAAAAAATTTATAAGTGTCTGATTTTTTTTTTTTAAGTGTATGATTTATTTAATTTTTTTATTAAAGATATAATAGTCAATTTATTGTGTCTCTAGAAGAGTTGCACAAAGAAGCCTTTTTGTTTTTACTTTCAGAAGAATTCTTCCTATATCTCTATAATCTCTTCTTGCACCTCCATAAAATTTTTAATTCCAAAACTACCTGAAAATGACGAAAAAGGGTCATACGTAATCGTTTTGCATGAAATTTAAACCGGACAAAATCAATCGGTATAGGATTTTTTAGAAAATGTAAACCGAATGATTGGACGTCCGGTATAGAAATTGCAAACCGAATACAAAATTAGGGGGTGGAATCCAATTTATAATTTGTAAACCGGACGGAGCGGCGTCTGGTCTACAAAAACTTAACTATTTGCAAATCGGATGACCAGTGGGTGGACATCATCCGGTTTGCAATTTAATAAACCGGATGATCCATATCCAACTTACTAAATTGCAAACCGGATGATGTCCACCCACTGGCCATCCGGTTTGCAAACAATTAAGTTTTTGTAAACTAGATGGGGTGACGTCTAGTTTACAAGTCTCACACAAAGGTAGATGCTGTATTTGCTTTTATAATGACAACTACTCTAAAGATAGATTGGTGATAAGTATGTAGAGACGCGACTTGCTCATTCGTAAGAAACACGTTAAGTGCTTATATTAATTTTAGGGTAGTCCTGATTTTCCCCATTCTTTCTTCTTCAAACAGACACTTCCTAAGTTCTTCCATCTTCTGCCTTACAGATCCCTCCATTATGGGCATAACCCTCAATATATAAGTTCTATTAAGCAATTATTCATTCAAAATTATTACCATGTGAATGATGAGTTGACAAAATTCAACGATTTTGGATTGGTTACTTGCTTGCATCTTCCTCCTAATAATTGGATTAAGCTAAAAATGTTTGTTGATCGTGTCTAGGATTCTTAAATATATTTTTCTTTCCTTTTAATGTGCTATATTTTTTATTATCTTCAGTCGATTGGTGGAAAAACAAAACGCCTCATATATTCTATTGCCTTGTTAAACTTGACCTGCATCCTCTCAATCCCAAGTGATGGGTGGATTCATCATTCTCTTCCTCTTCTATGTTCTTAGCTTCCAAAGCTTTGTTCACTCATGCAAGGTTCCAAGCAACCAAGTGTGGAGATGCAGGTCTTCACATCCACTCATTTCTACCTTTTTTTTTCTCTCTTCATGTAATATAACGTTACCCGTACCTATTATCGTTCCCACTTAAATATATTTTCTTGAAACCTAGCACACACTATATGATATTTCCAAATAAAATGTAAAACGAATGACGCTTCATCCGATTTACGTTTTGAAAAATTATATAAACCAAATGAGGTGTCATTCGATTTATATTTTATTTAGAAATGTCAACTGGATGACACTTCATCCAGTTTATATAATTTTTCAAAACGTAAACCGAATGATGTGCCATCCAATTCACATTTTTAAATAAAATGCGATGAAAGAAGTGGAGAGTATTATTAGCTTTTGTAATTTTAAAGTAAGGGCATAATACACATTTCAAGTCCAATATGGAGGTACATGACGATAATATAGAAAACATAGAAGTGGAGAAAGAATTCGTCTTATTTTCAAAATCCAGTAGACAGACAATTTTGTTTACTTTCGCAAGGTTATGGTTATTTCCTCGACTTTCATGAGATGTTAAAAATATTTAAAATTTTAATCCTTGTAAAATTTAAACCATATTTCAGATTATAAAATTCAGAATATTTTTTAAAATATATAATCTAAAATATATTTTTAAAATAAATTTAAAAATATATTTTAAATTGTATAATTCATAATATATTTCTAAATTATTTAATGTAAAATAAAAGTTGAATTCTTTATTGTATAATTTAAAATGTTTTTTAAATCCAAGAATTATTTAAACTTCTGCTATACGCGAGGGAGTGTAGAAATACCCATATGGGTCTAACAAACCAAAGGAGTTTTCACCTAGCACTCCTTAAATTTAAGCACGAGCCCAACTCTTGGAGGAATTATTTCTCCAAAATGCACATGGTCAATGAAGATAGTAAGTTCTAAAATGACTAGCAAAGAAAATTGGTCTCAATTGAACTTGGAACAAAAAAAACCCAACAACACACTTTCATTACAGAAAAGTAATCTGAAATGTAAAACTACATTCCGGATTACCCTATTCATGATAGAAGGGTGTTGGCTTGGATTCCAATGACATGCTTTTTTTGTTCTCAAGCTTACCCATGAGAATGGTCACTATATCGATCATCATTTATGTTATTACGAAAACGAACCTGGTATAAGGCATAACAGAAGTCATATACAAGCGAACGTATCAACAGCATAATCGACAACACGACTACTCTTAAGAAATCTACCATAAGCCTATCAAGAAATATCCATCAGCATCAACAGTTTCTAGGCATGTCAACCAAGAATTGTCGGGACTGAACGAGAATTTGAATTTATGCACGTGATATCCTCTTAATCTTCGAAAATGTTCCTGTTTCAGAGAAGTAGGTGGTTTGAGTTCCGCTACCAAGTTGGTGTGCATGAGCCTGTGGTTTTGTCAGCTCAATCCCCTGAAAAACAATACAAGTAACTCAACATTAATGCAAAACTTAAAACCAAGAAAAAGTAATCATGGTTATTGTGCTAAAATTGCTATCAAAATCAAGTATTCCATCGGCCATCATAAATATCAGTTAAATTATTGATATGAAATAATTCACAAGAGAACATGTCTATATGCTATCCAATATAAATCCTGTGAAATACGTTTTGGACAAAATTGCGTTCCATAGCAACTAATTATGCGACTATCCATAAATAGCATATTGTGATCAACCAGTAGACGTGTTAACAAAATCTCTAAGAGGACCTCGGAGTCAATTTATGTGGTCCAAGCTTGGCACATACAACTGAATGCTCCGGCTTGAGGGAGAGTTACAATAATTTGTCCTGGATACATATCCTTTTCTTGTACTCAAGGTATTCCTGATGTAATTTTCTTCTATAAATAACAAACATCGGCTAAGAGATAATCAATCTCTTAAACTTTTTTTTATCATATTTTCAGTCTTAAGCGAGATATATAACTTCACTGTAATTTCATTAATCTTATATTCTATTATACATTAGTTGGTATGCAGAGTATTTTCTGCTATTGAATTGCATCCCGTATCGCATGAATCTGACGAGGATCGTGATGTCTCCTGTATCAGCCCGAACTTGGCCAAAATGTGTCACTTATAACAGGAGGGTTGCATGACCCAGTTTTAAGAAAACTTACGTAAAAAGCTTTTTATTATTCAAATTGTTATCTAAAAAGAGGGGGACGGGTCCCCCTTTGGACCGAACATATCTCCTCCATTTGAGACACATGTATCTCACATAGTTGTTTGGTGTTCTTTGTTTTCACCTTCTCGTGGGACACTTGGTTCTGCTATCAGGATTTTTTGTCTTAGGGTCGATCATATTTCTCCCTTTGATTCTGGAAACAATTCTTGAATAAGTCTCTTCTATGGAAGTCTCCTCTCTTCATCCTCTGTCCTCTCTTTTTTTCTGAGTGAACTTGGAGCCCTATTTGTGATTTACTGCACCTGTTTCTGCTACTACTATATTGCTGCTTGTTGGTCCCCTAGTTCCTTTTTGTTGTTTGCTGATGTATCTTATTACAAAATGAGTCAAGCCAAAGTCAAAGTGGGTGATATTACTTGGCACTAAGGTATAAGTGTCCCTACTCAAACTTCAAGTGAAATGCAAATTTTGTTCTCATGTTTGTTGGGGTTGAGTTGTGAAAATAAAACATCATCTTGAGGGAACAAAGTCAAAAAAAGTAAGTTCTTGTGTAAATTTTTCAGATGACGTTAAGGAAATATTTATAAAGCAATTGCAGGGTAAAGAGAAAAGCAAAGGTAAGCTTGACTCTTTGGAAGAAGGAAAGGAGGGGACATCAAACATTCTCAAGCAAAAGACTATGAATGAACTTTGTAAAAATAGGACTTTTGTTATTTCAGAAATTGGGAATTGTGTATAGGGAATTGTAAAAAAAAGGTGATCACTTACTAACTTTCTTGTTGGCCGTCCAAGTGGGAGAGTTTTCTTGAAGTCTATAGATAATATTGATGTGATAAGGATGGCAAACAAATGTTTGAGTTGTTAGACAGCGTTGTTGAAGAAATTGGGGAGGAGAATGTAGTCCAAATTGTGACAGATGGGGCATCAAATCTTGCGGCAGCAAGAAAATCGCTAATTGAGAAAAGAACCAAATTATTTTGGTCCCCTTGTGCAGCATATTGCCTTGATATAATCCTTGAGGACATTGGAGAGCTTCCGATAGTCCATAATGTCATTGGCAATGAAAAGAAAATCCCTACACATCTATAGACATACTTGGGTTCTTAATTTGTATAGAAAGCATTCCTAGAGAAGGGAATTAGCAAGGCCAACTATGACAAAGTTTGTTACATGTTACCTCACTTTTAAATTGCATTAAGCAACAAAATGCAATAAGATCTGTGTTAGCATCATAGGAATGGGCTACTAGTCCGCATGCTAGTAAAAGTGAGGCTAAGAAAGTGATGAGCCAAGTGTTGGGTAATGATAGATTTTGGAAATCATTCACATATTGTTTCAGTGTGTGATTCCAATAGTAAGAGTGTCAAGGCTTGTAGATGGTAAACTAGTCGTGTCATACATTATGAAGCAATGGACAGGGCAAACGAGCAAATTGCTGAAAATTTGCAAAAGCGAGAGTCAAGGTATGAAAAAAGTGTGGAAGGTTACTAAACACCCTTTTTGTGCAGCATCAAAGTTTTTTCTCTACCATTGATACCATTAGAGTCCCTACATCAATTCAAGAGCCATTGAAAGATAAGAATTGGCTTCAAGCCATGAATAAAGAGATTAGTGCCTTAGAAAAGAATCATACTTGGAAGATTGCTGTTAACAGGCCACAAGATAAAAAATTGTACGATGCAGGTGGATCTACACGATGAAATATAGATCTAATGGAACATTGAATCTTTGCAAAGTGAGGTTAGGAAACGGATGTACTCTGACCTACAATATTGATTACGAGAGGAGACATTCGCTCCAATGGCAAAGATGAATATGGTCAAAATCATCATCTCGTTGCTAACACATTTGGGTTGGAAGCTACAACAATTTGATGTGAAAAAAGTGGTTTTGCAAGGGCATCTAGAGGAAGAAGTCTACATGGAGATCACAACTGGCTTTGGGTATATTGAAGAGAAGAATAAAGTATATAGGTTGAAAACAGCCTTAAGCAATCACTACTGCTTTGTTTGGGAGACTTACTCGGGCTATCATTTCCCAGAGTACCGACAAAGTCAAGGTGATCATACCCTAGTTATCAAACATTCTTTAGAAGGGAAACTTTTTCTTAGTTGATGTGGATGAAATGATTGTTGTAGGGAATAATGCATGAGAAACTAAACTTAAAAGAAAAGTTTGTTGCTCAATTCGTGATGAAAGATGTAGTAAAACTAAAATACATCCTTGGGATAGAAATTGACTATTCGAAAAGGGGCATTATCATCTCTCAAAGGAAATATGTTTTAGACCTTCTCAGAGAAATAAGTAAAATTGATTGCAAAGCCACTAGAGCTCCTATAGAACAAAACCATGGAATTGGGAGTGATAATGATACTTTTGATTAGTGAATAAGGGCCAATATTAGAGACTTGTAAGAAAGCTCGTTTACTTAGCCCACACGAAACCAAACATAGCTTATGTTGTGAGTGTGGTCAATCAATTCACACATTATCCAAGACAACAGCATCTACAGGCTACAAATATAATCATTTAATATTTGAAGTCAACTTTGGGAAGGGGATTGTAGTTCAAGAAGGATAGAAAATTAAAACATGGAGAAGTACCATGTTGGGTTTGTTACTTATAGGAGGTCTGTCTCAAGATATTGCATGTTCTTGCGTGGAAACTTGGTAATTTGGATAAGTAAAAGTAGTAGCAATGTCCAAAATTTCATGTTATAGCACAAGGGGTCTGTGAATTGTTGTGGCTGAAAATTATTTTGAATATGTGAAATGTGAGGAACCTGTGACCCTTTGAAAATAAGTTAGCTATTAATATTGCTCATAATCAAATTCAACATTATAAGACCACGCAAATATAGACAGACCGACACTTCATCAATGAAAAACTACATAATGGCCTTATATCTACTTCCTATTGTCATACCATCAGGACTTCGCCTAGTAGATTTGTTTACAAAGTACTTTCCATAGAACGATTTCATGACCTTACATGAAAGCTGATAATGATAAATATCCATTCCCAACTTTCTGGTGAGTGTTGAGTTACAAGGAGAAATTATCAAGTATTGTAATTATTACCAATAAGATATTGTAGGTATACAAGGAGTTATTATTTATTATTGTAATTATTTATAGGGTGGTAGAGTTTTATATAATGTACCCTCTTGTACTGGTTTACAATCAAGGAATTGAATCAGATTTTCTCCCCAACTTTTCAAGTATGTTCAACCTATTATATTAATAATGAATCACAATACATTTTGATTCACAATTTGGAAAATTGGCTTTCAGATTCACAAGCAGTATCCTAATTCAACTACCTTGGTCAGTCCCAAAAACACTAGTGTTAGTGAGATAGCAGGATGATCACTACTACAAGCACTATGGATAGATACAGCTAAATAATTACAATGCTAAACAATGTTTTCATTCACAGCTTCCCACAACCAATTTGGGATAAATTCACTAATTTTAGAGTGATGGCAAGATGACGGCTACTCCAAAGACTAGGTACTGGCTAAATAATTTAAATGCTAAGCAATGTTTCCAGTTACAACTTCTCTTAACCATTTTGTGCAAAATTCACTACTTTCATACTAGTTAGGTTCTAGAGAGCAGGAGAAAATTTACAAAAACAACAAAAGATGAGCAAACCTGCATTGGTGTGAATGCAAGACTTGATGTCAAACCAGATGTAGCACCACTGCTACCATAATTCTTTTCCTTGAATCTGACAAATGAAAATAGTCCACCAGAATTGTCATGGTGGTCAGTTAGATAAATAATGTACTAGAGACAAGGATGATAATTTATCATCTTGCAACAAAATCAGAATATCAAGTAACTAGAACATAATATAGAACTCGAGCAATGAGAAGCACTTACCTTTTAGCAACTTTTGCAGCAAGTTTGCTTTGCCCAACAGACACACGCAGTTTGCCACTGCCTGACCAAGCATTCCATAGCCTTCACCCAGACCATCCCCTATAATTCACATGCATAAAAGTTTAAGAATATAAGGAGAGACTGACATTTTTACATTTTAAGTTTCCAAAGGATTTAATATAAAGTCATTATCACCATTTTACGACTTGAGGTACTTATTGTGTTATAAGAGAATTTTGGCGAAGCATGTCATAGCTTTACCCCTTTTATTACAATTGTACTTTGACCTGGATTGCAAACATGGTACATTGGAGCTATAATATTCTGCCTAGGGCTTGTAATTACTATTTGTTGTACTAGGACCAGATAGATTTTAACTTTAGATAATATATTATATGTACTTCTTGTAATTGTGAAAAGCTGTTTTCTTCTCCCCTATTCTGAATTGCAGACTGCTGGCATCTATAGTAGGCAATCTGCTATGCTTTCTTTTCAGTCCGAGTACTCATTACTTCTTTTTTTTATATACATATATACACATAACACAGATATAAATTTCATCTTACAAGTTATTTTTCTAAAACAAACTGAATTAAGCTTAAATCTACTTTCTAGGAATATATATATAGATGTTCAACACTTTGTTACTCAGCTGAGTAACGAAGTATATGTAATATACACAGCTGAGTAACGAAGTATATGTAATATACACAGCTGAGTAACAAAGTATTCCACATCTACTCAATATCTCAAGTTGGTATCAGGACAAGTGTAATTCACTTTGCTTCCTCTGTCAATGTCGGCCATCATTCACCACGACCGCTATAAGTGCCGCTGGACATCACTGTCCCACCCTGCTGCCTGCCACCACGTCCATTGTTGCCAGGTGCTGTCAAATTTTTTTCTGGTTAATGTTTGTTGCGAACTCATGATTAGATGTTATCTTTTTATGCCATTAACAAGCACTGGCTCTTCACTATTCTCCTTTAGTCCTTACTTCAAGGAGATTTTTTTGCGGTTCCCAAACATATCATGTGCTGATCTAGTTGTCTTTTCTGGAACACCTACCATTACTATTGGAAAACTCAATGGAAAGAACTACTAAAACCTTAGACAAAATGACTATTGATGAGTTTCAAAGTCGTCTTCTCATTCATGAGCAAAGGATGAGAAGTCGTGACGAAGAAGAACAAGTTTTGAAGATATCTTACGAAGACAAAACAAATCAAGGTCGAGGTCGCGGTAGCAAAGGACGGGGCAGAGGAAGGGGAAGACAATCTTTCAATAAAGTTGTTATTAAATGTTTCAAATGTCATAAGTTAGGACACTTTCAATATGAATGTTCTGACGGGGAGAAAAAGGCTAACTATGCTGCATTAGAGAAGGAAGATGATAAAGAATTGCTACTAATGTCCTATATTGAATTCAAGCAAGCTGAGATGGAAGAGGTGTGGTTTCTTGATTTAGGTTGTAGTAATCACATGACTGGAAATAGAAGGTGGTTCACAAAATTTGATGAAAGCTTTAGCCAAATTGTAAAACTTGGCAATAAGACCAGAATGGTTGTAGGAAAAGGCAGTATTTGTATGCAAGTGAATGGACTTACACAGGTGATTTCTGGTGTTTACTACGTTTCTGAATTTAGGAATAATCTATTGAGCATAGGGAAACTTCAAGAAAAGGGCTGGACTATTTTGATTCATCTTGAGAAAGAATTAATCATATAGACTGATATGAGTGGAAACAAAATGTTTTCTATGCTGGCTACTATGATGCCAAAAGCGTCTTCAGCTTCCTCATGTTTTCAGATTGTATTAGAAGATGAATCTCATCTTTGACATTGTCGATTTGGTCACTTAAACTACAATGACTTGAAGACACTCTTTAATAAGAAGATGGTAAATGGACTGCCCTCACTCAAGATTCCAAAGAAGTTATGCATGGAATGTTTAACTGGCAAACAAAACAAAAATTCTATATCTAAGAAGAGTTCATGGAAAGCATCAAACAAGTTACAACTTATACAGGCAAATATTTGCGGGCTTATTAAACCTGAATCAAACAACAACAAAAGGTTTATTCTAAGTTTTATCGATGATTTTACTCGTAAGACTTGGATTTATCTTTTACATGAAAAATCAGAAGCTCTTGCCATGTTAAGAAATTTTAAAGTTTGTGTTGAAAAGGAAACCGGTGCACATATTGTTTCTTTGAGGACAAGCACAGGTGGTAAATTTACTTCAAATGAGTTTGAAAATATTTGCAAAGATTAAGGCATTAGTAGGCAATTAATTGCAGCCTATACTCCTCAACAAAACGGAATTGTAGAGCAGACAAATAGAACAATTATGAACATGATGCGTTCTATGTTGGCAAAGAAATATGTTCCTAAAAAGTTTTGGCCAGAAGTTGTCAAATGGAGTGTACATATTTTTAATCGATGTCCTATTGTTGTTGTACAAAACAAAACCCTAGAGGAGGCATGGAGCGTTGTGAAGCCAACAATTGATTACTTTAGAGTGTTCGGATGTATAGCTCATGCATATATTCCAGATCAAACAAGAAGCAAATTAGATGACAAGAGCAAAAGGCGTGTTTTCTTAGGATTAAGTGATTAATCAAAGGCATACAAGATTATATGATCCACATTAAAAAATCATCATGATAAAATATGTGATCTTTCAAGAAGATGAATGCTGGGATTGGGGTGGAAAAAAGAAGAGTGCAGACTAGATGTTGAAGAACAACTAGAAGAAGGCAATGGTGTTGATTCAAGAAAATGATTCTGTTTCTAATGTTGAATCACATGAGAAGATTCACGAGCAAGTGGTTCTCCTTCTAGTCAATCAAATGAGGATGATTTACTGATATAAAATGATAGGAGGGTAAAAAGAACACCTTCTTGGATGATAGATTTTGAAATAGGTGAAGGTTTATCAGATGAAGTTGACTTGAATGCTATGTTAATGCTTACTACAAATGACCCACTTACATATAAAGAAAATGTCAAGAGCCAAAAATTGAGGGATGCAATGATAGCATAGATTGAGTCAATAGAAAATAACAAAACCGGGGAACTAACTCCTTTACCACGGGGAGTGAAACCGATTAGAGTTACGTGGGTTTTCAAGACTAAACTCAATGAGAATGGAGAGGTAAAATTTTAATGGTAAGCATTTATGTTGATGATTTAATATATACTGGAAATGATAAAAGTATGTGTGATGACTTTAAGAATTCAACATGTTAGAGTTTGACTTGTCTAATTTGGGAAAAATGAGGTACTTTCTTGGAGTTGAAGTGATACAAAATTCAGATGGAATTTTTGTGTGTCAGAGAATGTATGCACATGAAATTTTAGCAAGGTTTGGAATGGACAAAAGCAATTTAGTGTAGAATCCCATAGTCTCGGGCACAAAGTTGACAAGAGATGAAGCTGAAACCAAAGTTGATGAAACTTTGTTTAAACAGGTGGTTGGTAGTCCGATGTACTTGATTGCAACTAGACTTGATATGATGTATGGAGTGAGTCTTATTAGTAGATTCATGTCATATCCAGCTGAATCTCATTGGCTTGTCGCAAAAAGACTCTTAAAGATATGTAAAAGGTACAACCGAACTTCTTGGAATTCTCTACAAAAAAGGTGATTGCACTGATTTGGTAGCTTACACTGATAGTGACTTTGTTAGTGATCTGGATGATCGAAAGAGTACTTCTGGGGCTTTTTTTCTTACTCAGTTCTGGAGTTATTTCATGGTCTTCCAAGAAACAGCCTGTAGTGACATTGTTTATTATTGAGGCTGAGTATATAGCAGTTGCATATTGGGTTTGTCAATGTGTTTGGCTGAGAAGGGTGTTGAAACAACTTTGTCACAAAGAAGAAAAGAGTACTCTGATCCAGTGTGAATAATTCTACCATAAAGTTGTCTAAAAATCCAGCACATTGATATAAGGTTCCACTTTCTCATATATCTATAAAAGATAAAGTTGTGGAGTTTGGTTACTAAAATTCTCAAGATTTAATGACAAAACCTCTCAAGTTAAAACAATTTTTAAAGTTACGAAATATGTTAGGAATGGTTGATATTTCAATATAAACTAAATACTATTAACATCTAGTTTAAGATAAAATATTATAATTAGTTAGTTTATTTTTCTGAATTTCATTTACACTTTATGGTTTCTTACTTATTAGGAATATTTAGATGGATGTTAGCTTCTTTTGTGGAAGTTATTTAGGTAATGTAAATATGAGATAGTATAGTTTCTTTTTCAGTTTTTAAAATGAGGAGTGCTCGTTTTTCAATTCAATAAAAATTCTCTCTCAAATTCTTAACAATTGTTTTACCTTAACAGGAAGACGGCCACTCCGTTCCTAACGTCCGGCAACCACCTCCGTCACTATCCCCAACCTTATATCAGTAAAGAGGTTGAAAAAGCAATTGCTTTGTAGTATTATTCGTTATCTAATACATTAGAACTATTTAACTGCACAATGTCAGCGTCATCGTCTAACACCCTTACAAGTTCATGTCATTTGAAATGTTCATGAAAAAACCTAGATACATGATGGTTATGCATAAAAAAATTACAGCTACAACATCAAAAATCACACTAATGTATCAAATAGACACTTTCCGAATGCCAATTCCATAACACAATATTCCCTTCTGAAACCCTATTGTAGAATTAAAAATTCACCTCATTTAATGAATAGTTTCCCTTCCAGAAACATCATTCCATTCCCTAGTACAATAAAATTTAAAACACTATTCCAGAGAGTATTTTTCGTGATATAAATCCGCTTTCTGAAATTGTCTTTCGGTAAACATATTTTGTGTTTTAGAATAATGTTTCTGGAGCTCCTCATTCACCTCCACAAATATGTTTCGCATTTAGAATTTTGAAACCTATTTGCAGAATACGATTTTTGGAAGCTTGTTACCCTTCTGGATGAAAAATCCAATTATAAACAACTCCCAAACCTTATCCATACTAACTTTCCTTACCTCTGAACAACACCAAGTCGTATGTAACAAATTGTCCGAGAAATGTGTCACCACCTCCTTTAAAACCCGTCACTGGAATGGTCTTAATGTACCATGCGACAATTACTCCTCCTTCTTTCAAAGAAAAAAATCACAAAGACATAATTGTGATTTTGAAAATTTGATGGGATGGATTATAGGAAGCAATTGTCCTTTTTCATAAATATATAATAAATATATAATAAAGTAAAAGGTTAAGATGGGTTGATTGAGATTTTTTCTTTTTTGGAAAAAAGGAAATTTTTTAATAGAAAAAGTAATTGTTATAATCTTTTAGATATTTGTTTACTTTAAAAAAGAATTACAAATTAAAAACACTTTACTTTGATAAATTATTCAAAGTAGTTTATCGAAATAAATTTGTGTGAAAATTGTTTTAGGAAATATAGAGGAATACTTTTAATTATTTTTTTTTATAATTGTAATTAGATAATTTCTGCTTTTTGTAAGAATCATTTAATAATAATCACTTTTTCCAAAATCTCTTTAATTTTAATTTTAAGCTTAAACAAACTCACCTTAGATATATTCTTAATCATTGTAAAATAAAAAAAGTTTTGATTTTAATATTTATAATAAAGTCTTTATTTTTCACCCTTTAAAATTTTGTGATTGTTAACTCTTTCTCAGCAAGTATACTGAGTGTGCAAGTAATATAGACAATAAGTCCAGAATCGTATCCTCAGGGAACAAAATATATAATTGGAGATTAAATATGTATCATGACATGGTGAATAAAATTTGAAAATTCAGTTTGATGTTTGTGTCGTGAACGAATAAAAGTAAATAACAATTAAAATGTGATTTAAATTTAACAAAGATATTTAAAACCTTGGGATTGAATAATAATATTCTCCTTCGCATGTACCCTTAATTTAATTTAATATTGTCTTTTCCAATTATCAATCTGCGCAAATAAAA